>TBL_comb47_HYPODRAFT_10000264_pt1 | contig 69492 bp, 48 predicted proteins | sample TroBogypolimnion_40_FD_10682 | JGI IMG/M metagenome (IMG submission 10682)
TATTCTGGGATTATCCTTCTTCGTTATCGGCATCGTAGCCACCTTGGGAACCGAAGCCAACCTGATTCATCACCACAACCAACAGGCAGGCATCCGGAAACACACCACGATTGAAGTGGGTGCTCCGCTGAAAGTAGATGAACTGAAGAGTCTGGGACTGATTTAACAGCAGTCCGAAAGGTTTAAAGGGAGGTTTTTACCTCCTTTTTTTTTGCCCAATTGGCATTTTGCAGGTACCTGACACAATTGGCTGAAACTTGTCGAAAAAATCTCTTCCATGCGGTAAGATTTTGTTGCTAGAAATAGATGATAATCTCAGTTCCTTTCATCCGAATAAAATTTTTCCGTCATAATACGAATTATTGAGAAAGTAAATCGCTGATAACTAGTTTGTGAGACAACTTGTGCCATTAATTGGCCATCCAACAGTTGGATAAAATTTTGTAGCTTTGATCCAGGTACACTTGCCGTGAATTTTGAATCATCCTTTTCTCAGGTTTGCGGTATTGTGGATAATTACGCCTAATATGCCACCCATGAAGCGATTAGTGATTTTTTGCACCCTCTTTTTACTTTGTATCGGGTTATCTGCCCAACCGAGTCCAAACCATTCCACCTCTTTGGATTTCCAGCCCAAAAAGCAAGGTGGACTTTCAGACAGTTTGAAAGGGAAATCACATTCGGAAATCGGAAAACAGGTAAAGGCAAAGAAAATTTTCATGGTTGCCGATACTTTGACGCTTACTGACTTTGTGCTGAGCATTGAGCGGGTCAACGACAATTTAAATGATATCCAGGATAGTTCCAAGTTGAAGTTTGAGGTGGTAAACATGAGTCGCAGGATAGACCAGATTACCAACGATGTTAGCATCATCCGACTGAATAACAGGGACAGAAGTGCCTCCGTCAACGTGAAGAATCTTTATCTCTATCAAAGTCTTGCCTCTGCTTTGGATGAAGAAAACAGTCATTTTCAGTATGTTCTTTCCAGAATGTACAACAGGGTTTATCACGCCAAAACCCGATTGAAAACAGTTCTGTCCGATTCTATTTTTCACGAGATGTATGCCGATCCCACTTATCGCGCACAAGTTGCACTCAAATTGGCGAGGCTGGAGCGGAAGTGGATGCGTACGGATTCGACCGCCAAAGCCAATATTGACAGTCTGAATACCTTGAAAATTAAGACTTCAGATAATTCTATCAGTCTTTCGAATCTTCTGAACATGATGGACTCCAAACTTGACCGGGCGAGACACCCGCTTTTTGGTCAGGAGGTCAACCCATTGTGGAGAAATGAGGAAACAGTTCATGCCTCAGGCGCAAATGCACCGAAAGCGATTACCATACTTGCAAGCGAGCAGAATGCCATCGGATATTATTTTGCTCAAACTTCGGGGGAAAGGAGCTATGTATTGGTCGCGGGTCTGCTACTCTTCCTATGGTTATTTCTTAGAAGGAAGTTGTTGAAGGCCATCAAAGCGCAAAATGAATCTTTCGGTTTTCTGCATTTGCGTTACCTGAATTCACAACCGATACTCTCCCTCCTGGTGGTTTTGTTGTGCCTGATGCCTTTTTTCAGTGCCTATGCCCCAACTTCCTACATTGCGATGGAATTCATCTTGCTGTTGGTTGTTTCCAGTGTCATCTTCTTGAGAAATTGGGAGAGGAAGATGTGGACCGACTGGATGATCCTCGTTCTCCTGTTTGTAGCCAATACCTTCACCTACCTGTTAATCGAACCTTTTTTACTGCCCAGATTGTGGTTGCTGGCGTTGCACCTGCTGATATTGTTCTCCTCCTATCGTTTCTACAAAAAAATTAATTACAAGCTCTCCTATCACAAATGGATTCAAAAGAGCACTGCTTTCGGGATGATTCTTGTGGCTGCCGGTGTACTGTTTAATCTTTTCGGACGATTTTCGCTTTCCGGTATTTTTGGGATTGCCGGCATCTTTGCGGTGGCCCAGGCTGTGGTATTGCCTGTTTTTATTGATGCCATCATCGAGATTGTCTTGTTGCAAATCGCCGGAAGCAGATGGAAGAAGGGGGTAGAAGCTCCATTTGACTGCTCCGTTGTAATTAAAAAGATGAAAGGCCCATTGCTGATCGTTGCGGTAATCCTGTGGCTGATCATGATCGCATCCAACCTGAACCTGTACCATAATTTGAGTACCCATCTGGGTGACCTGCTCACCAACAAACGAACGATTGGGAGTATCTCCTACCGGTTGATGAACGTATTGTGGTTCTTTGCCATCATTTGGTTTGCCCACATTTTGCAGCGCCTGGTGGGTTTCCTGTTCGGTGAGACGGGATCCGGTACGGAGGATCTTACGGCTGTGAGCAAGGAAAAGCATTCGCGGATGCTTATTACCCGACTGCTGCTGTTGATAGGCGGATATTTGCTGGCAGTAGCGGCTTCCGGCTTACCCATCGACAAGCTTACCTTCATCTTGGGAGCCCTCGGTGTTGGTATCGGTATGGGACTTCAAAATGTGGTGAACAACTTTGTTTCAGGTATCATACTTATTTTTGATGGCTCCCTGCAGATTGGCGACCAGATTGAGGTGAACGGACAGGCCGGCAAGGTGAAGGAGATCGGATTGCGTGCCAGTACCCTGAATACGGAAGATGGCGCCGAAGTCATTATTCCGAATGGCAACATCCTGTCACAAAATATTGTCAACTGGACCTACAGCAACGATGAAAAAAGGGTTGTTCTGAGATTTTCATTGTCTGGTAAGATGTTGGATACTAATCGGATAAATAAAATTATTAACGACACGATTTCATCCTTGCCAGATGCAATCTCCACAAAAGCTCCTGTCATCCTGTTTTCAGAAGTGTCGGGAGACACCTGTTGGCTGAATGTGCACTTCTGGAGCACCATCAACAATGCAGACCGTGTGAAGAGTGAAGCCCTTGTTCACCTTAATTCTGCTTTTGCAACAGAGAATATTGAATTCAAGTAGGATCATGCTGTGGATCTCAGTCGAAATATCAACTTCGGCCAGCAGGTTGTCAAGTACATCGTGAACTACCAATGATCAAAGCCTGTTTCACTTGCTGAATCAAAGATTGGAGAGGTGAAGTTGATTGATAAATGACATAGATTTCCGGGTTGGTTGGTTACCCGCCATTTTTTTAAGCGATTATGTTGACAGATTTAACTGTTTTGGTTACCGCATCACAACTGGAAAAGATAGCCGGAAGTGGGCGAATCCCGTCAATCGGGCATCTCGGTACCCATTTTGATGTCATGGACAAGCGTTTTCCGCTGGACTTTGTCAGACGACAATCGGTAGTTTTTGATGTCAGAAACCTGTTTGACAGGGAGATTGAAACTTCCGATATTGATCTGGAGCAGGTGGGGGCCGGGATGTTCGTTTTGTTTTGTACCGGATTTGTGGAATCTTTCGAATATGGGTCCAGAGAATATTTTCACCTGCATCCGCAATTATCCTATGAACTGATTGAATCCCTTTTGAAACGGCAAGTATCCATGATTGGGATTGATTTTGCCGGTATCAGGCGCGGAGCAGAACATACGCCTGCCGATCAGCATTGCGCGGATCACGGTGTTTTTATCGTTGAAAATCTATGCAATCTGGTCCTTCTTCTGAAAAATGCAAACTCAAAAATGTGCATCGTTCATACCTATCCCGTCAACTTTGCCGGTTGGTCCGGTTTGCCCTGCAGGGTGGTGGCAGAGACAGATGACTGATTTTACCGATAACTGCCGAAAATAAGCTGAATGCGCAAAAATTTGTCTTGCCTGAAATAATCTCCCCGGGCAGAAGGTCAATTGCCACAATGGTGGATTTTATCTGTTTCATCCTGCGGATGACTGCATTGACCCGAAAAAAGTATATTTTAGAATCAAATTTCATGTATCCTCTCTTTTGGAAGTTGCACCATTGATTTACTGCTAAATGAAGAATCGTTTGATCTTGACAGTTGCTTTTTTTGTTCTTGCAGCATCAGGAAGTGCAGAGAAGACTGCTTCCCGACTGACGGAAAAGCAATTGCTTCAAATCCAAGGATCAACAGCGGTGGTACGCTCGAAATTTCTGAATTCGGCAGGATGGAGGGAGGAAGAGCTGTTGCACAATCCAATCTATGAGTATTTCGGAGGATTTTTCGATTTTAAAGTGGAGAGATGGGAGAATCGCAAGCCGACGGGATGGGAAGGTACGTTGTTGATTTATTACAAGGAGGGAACGCCTGCACTGGTGGTTTATCAAACTGTCAGGGAGTGGTTTGTGAAACTTCAGACCTCCGGTTCGGAGCTGATCAGGGAAGATGATTTTACCTGCAATCGCTTCACCAGACCAAATGGCATGATCGTTGAATTGAGGGAATACAGCAATGATGTGACGAAGAAGAGGTACTCGATCCTTCTTTATGACGGTGCGTCATTGAAAAACATGCTGCTTTCTGAACAGGAAAGGACCAATCAATACCACCATAATCTCAGGCAGGCCGACGATTTTCTTGCCAAAAGGGAGTTCCGGGAGGCTCTGTCCTATTTTGAGCTGGCAAAAAAATATATTCAGTCCTGGGATGAGGATGCATTGAACGAAATTGGGAAAGGCATGCAAAAATGCAAAGTCGAAATGCTCAAGGAGATCGCCATGAATTTGGTGCGGCAAGGGGATTCACTTTCCGAAAAGGGCAACTTTCGCGAAGCGATGGATCGTTATGGACGAGCCTTCACCAATGACCCGGGGAACAAGCTGATCTCAGAAAAAACAGACAGGATGAAATTGTACCTGAATGTTTTGGAAATCAGGAAACAGGAACAATCCTATGCATGGATAAATCCTGATGCATTCCATGATTTTGAGGTCAAAACCTACCAGGCTTTGAACAATTTGATGCTGCACGCGAAGGGTGAAGGGAGGTTGAATTTTACCACCATCATCCAGTTTGATGCTGAAGGAAAAAATTTATCACACTTGAAAATGAACGCCTCAAGTAATAAAGGAATATCCTCAGGGATTGAGCATCTTCCTTTTTCCGATATTTCTCCTGCCAGAATCCTGAATTTTTACATTCCTGCCAGGGAGGAGGTTTCATTTGATCTGCGCTGGAAAGTTGAAAAAATAAGGGCGGAGGTGAAACTGGGTGAGAAGGAGATCGAGAACTACCAGTATGCTACCTTTAAATACAATGAAAAAATCAAGCGTTTCATTGATTCTCAAGAATATAAAAATGGGGTCTACAAATTTGAAGCNGTCGAAAAAAGATTCAACGGAGCTGTTTATGAAGACTTGAATCTCGTCTCCCTGAGTTCCAACAGTGGTCCGTCGAATCTCCTTTATTCCTTAATCATGCCGGGATGGGGGACCCTGGCTGTTACAGACGGGACGAAGGGGAGTGAAAGAATGAAAGCGTTCCTTATTTCAGCGGCGCTCTCAATCGGATGTAAAATTTACTCGGGAAGTATGTACCGCAATTACCAAAAGGAGGTTACGCATCCGGAAGAATATTACAAAAAAGCCGATATTTCCAACAAGCTCTCATTCATTGCTTTGGGGATATCAGCCGGAATATACCTGAATGATATTCAGTATGTTATTCGGAAGGGATTTCAGAATGTCCATCGGGCCAGCTCCTTAAAAAGACGGTTAAAAAGTGCTCCTGTTCCATTGGTTCAATCACAATTAAAGCCCTGACAGTTTGAAGAAAAGTGCTAACATAGTTTGGTTGTTCTTCGTCTGGCTTGCAGTCGCCTGCAATCCTTCGGGTATCGGTTGGAATTTGCCCAGGTTTGCTGTTTTGCAAACCGTGGCGCCATCCGGAATTCTGAATGTTTCGGCGGTTAGCGGCGGAAAGATCACAGAGGATGGTGGATCACCCGTACAGGATCGGGGCGTCTGTTACAGCAGAAATACCAATCCTGTCATTGCTGACAGCCTGGTCTCCTGCGGATCTGGTTCAGGTGATTTCGTCGCCAGCCTTGTTGGATTGACAGCATCAACCACCTATTATATAAGGGCATACGCTACGACAAAGGCCGGAACCGCCTATGGCAATGAAACCAGCCTCACTACACTAAACTATGCAGCTCTGACCACGAGTGCGGCGAGTTCTGTCACACTCACAACTGCCCTCTGTGGCGGGTCTGTTTCCGATGGCGGCGGAGCGACCGTTTCGGAACGTGGCATATGTTACGGCGATTCAAGAAATCCAACGACTTCCAGTGCGAAAATTGCAGCCGGTTCGGGATTGGGGGATTTTAGTGTCACCCTGAGCGGACTCACTCCGAATTCCACCTATTATGTGAGGGCTTATGCCATCAATCTCATCGGGACCGAATATGGGAATGAGGTCAGTTTCACCACAGCCAGTTTGCCAACCATTTTAACAGCGGCTGCCACCCTGATCACGCAAACATCTGCCAGAAGCGGAGGAGATATCACCAGCGCAGGCAGTTCGGCTGTTCAGTTGCGCGGCATCTGTTACGACACGAGCAGCAATCCGACCCTTTCGAATGGCGTGGTTACGGGAGGGAGCGGAAGTGGAAGTTTTGCCTGCTCACTTTCCGGACTGATCCCGGGCACGACCTATTATGTGAAGGCTTTTGCCACCAATGGTGCCGGTACCGTTTATGGAAATGAAATCAGTTTTACCACCAATCCGGTAGTTTTGCCAACCCTGACTACGGCAGCAGTTTCATCTGTTACAAGAATTTCTGCTGTCTCGGGTGGTAATGTGACAAGCAGCGGAGGAGCAGTGTTGATCTCCAGGGGAATCTGCTTCGGCACAACTCCCAATCCGACAATAGATCAAAATACCGTAGAAAAGGGTACGGCAACGGGGAGTTTCAGTGCGGATATGACAGGTTTGACTCCGGGTACGGTTTACTATGTCAGGGCTTTTGCGACGAACAGTGCAGGAACGGCCTATGGCAATGAGCTGAGTTTTACTACCAGCCCGATTCTTCTGCCAACTGTCACGACTACCGCCGCAAGCACAGTTTTGACCACCTCTGCAACCTCCGGTGGCAACATTACCAACGACGGAGGAGGAACGGTCTCATCAAGAGGCATTTGTTACGGAACAGCTCACAATCCGACTTTGGCCCAAAATTTCGTAGAGAGTGGCGCCGGAACCGGTAGTTTCACTGCCAACCTTGCAGGATTAAATCCTGGAACTGTTTATTATGCAAGGGCATTTGCAACGAACAGCGTCGGAACCGCCTACGGGAATGAAATAAATTTTACCACGCTTCCGGTTTTGAAATTGGGCCAATCCTATCAGGGAGGTCTGATTTTTTACCTGGATGGAACCAATTTGCATGGATTGATTGCGGCATCAGGGGATCAATCCGGTGGGGTCATCTGGGGATGCGCAGGAACCTCCATTCCCGAAAGTGAAGGTCTTGCCGTTGGGACGGGCTTGAGCAATACCAATGCCATTTTGACGGTTTGCTCCACTGCTGGAATAGCGGCTAAAATCTGTTCAGATCTGGTGCTGGGAGGCTATAGTGATTGGTACCTGCCCTCAATGGATGAACTGAATCTTATGTACAACAATCTGAAATTAATGGGTCTGGGAAGTTTCGCCGCCGCAAGTTACTGGAGTTCGTCGGAATATTCAGGGACCAACAGCTACTTCACCTCTTTTGCAAATGGAACAAATGGATCTGCCCTGAAAAGCATTTCCAACAGAGTAAGGGCAATCAGAACCTTTTGACTTGAAACCATAACATTGATATTTTCGTTTAATTGGTTGGTTTTGATAAAATTAAAATTAGCAAAAGATGAAAACAGCTTGTCTGGGTTTAATTTTTCTGGTTGTTCTGTTTTTTCAGTTCAGTGCAATGGGCAGGATGGACAATGGAAAATTGAAAAAACGAAAAATAGCGCTCCCAACTGCAGTGAATGCGGAATGGCAACCGTCAATGATCAACTTTACCTGATCGGCGGCGATGGTGGCGGTCAAAGGTGTGTCATGTCGTACAACCCCAAAACGCTTTCATGGAGTAAACTTGCCGAATTGCCGTTGCAGTTGCACCATTTTCAGGCGGTGGCATTGAATAAAAAGATATATGTACTGGAAGCCTTTGCTTCCGGCGGTTTTCCCAATCAGATTCCTATGCCGAATGTCTATTCCTATGACACAAGCGATAATACCTGGGAAAAGGGTGGTGAGATGCCGGAGGCCAGAAGAAGGGCAGGAGCAGCGGCAGCTGCCTACCAGGGTAAATTGTACCTGATAGCCGGAATACAACATGGTCATTCCAGTGGTACAAACAGCATGTTTGACTGCTATGATCCCGAGACAAAATCCTGGTCAGCTTTACCCGACGCACCTCACATACGGGACCATTGCTTTGCGGCCGTAATTAGGAATAAACTCTATGTTGTGGGAGGAAGGAATACAAGTTTCAGAGACCCGGAAAACAAAGTCCAGTTTTTTGCCAAAACAGTCCTGGAGGTGGATGTTTTTGATTTCCAAACCCAAAAATGGTCAACTCTTGAGGCTCGTTTGCCGTTGGGCAGTGGCGGAGGGTCACTAGTCAATCTGAACAATGTGCTTTATTACATGGGAGGCGAAAGAGCCACGGAAACAGAGCGCAATGCACCGCGCAAGAATACCTATTTTTTGGACCCGGCCGCTTCGGTCAAATGGACGGAGACCGATCCGCTTCACTTTGCCAGAAATGGGATGGCCGCCTCCGTGTGGAACAACCGGATTTATGCTGCCGGCGGATCCGGCGGAGGTCCCGGCGGTCCACCTCCGGGGGGAAATTTCGACGGCAACATGCCGCCTCCGCAGGGAAACCCGCCACCCCATGGTGCTGAACAAAACCAACCTGTAGATTTAGAAGTATTTACATTGAATAAACCCTGAGAGAATTGCCTCCTGGCACCCGGAACAGTCGCCCAAAGCAATACCTGCTCCCAATCGGTATTGCAGTTGTATATTTGAATATCTGCAGCCGGGTCATTCCCAATGCTAAGGTACCGGACCAATCCATTTGAAAATTGTTGTAGATCTATTGAAAATGGTTCTCGACTGGTTCAAACTCCCGTTTGACTGAAATTGTTTTGGTTCTGTTCCTGCCGGGAATAGTTTTGATTACAAAATCCGGAAAAGAGACAAATTGTATGGCAATCTTGAAAAATAGGAATTGCCATGCGAAGGGTATTCTTGAGGTTATGTAGTTTGGTTATAAATTGTGTGATTTTGAATCCCACCCCCATTATTTAACGTATATTTTCAAGAAAGAGTCTGTTTTATGAATTATTATAGATAAATATGTGACTTTGATCATGAATTTAACTTTTTGTGTCAATATTTTTGGCTACTCTTGCAATTGTAATTAAAACAATTTTGAACCTGATCTGTCCTAAAATTTATTCTTTACGATGAAGAAATATCTATTTGCCTCAATTTTACTGTTTGTCACCCTTGGGTCCACGGCACAGACCTGGGAAAAGAGCTTCGAGGTTGCCAAGTCGAGGTCTGTCACGGAGGGGAAAAATATTTTACTCTGTTTTTCCGGCTCTGACTGGTGCATTCCTTGTATCAAACTTGAAAAAACAATTTGGGAGTCAAAGGAATTTGCAGCCTATTCCAAGGATCATTTCGTTTTGCTGAGAGCCGATTTTCCAAAGAAAAAGGCGAACGCCTTGCCAAAAGAGCAGCAGGATCAGAACGATCAATTGGCCGAGAGCTACAACAAACAGGGGATGTTTCCCCTGGTAGTTTTGCTGAACAAGAGTGGAAAGGTGCTTGGGACAACCAGTTATAAGAACATTAGTCCCTCGGAATACATTGCCTTGCTTCATTCTTTTGAAAAAAATTAGCAGGGCGACTAAGAAACTTAGCGGGTAGCAAAAACTGTTGTGAATGATCCAGGCTGATATTAGGTCGGGGCTATGCTGGTTGAAGGGGGCAAAAGCCATGTTTTGGCAGATTGCAAATGAAAAATTTAATTCAAGATAGATGAGAAAAAAAATTTGGACACTTCTTTTTGGGGCGCTCTTGTTTGGATCCTGCGTCTCCGTGAAGGAGTACAAAAAAATTTACCTGAATGATGCCGACATGAAGTTGTCTGCCAATCAGAATGAGCGATTCGAAAATAATTTTCAGGTATACAGGGAAGCGGCCTCCGGTGCCAACAGCGGAAAAACAGGCGGCGGTTGTGGATGTAATTAAAGAATGAGCATGAAAAGAGCAATACTACTTGTTTTCTGTCTGTTTTCTGCTTTTGCGTGGGTCAAAGGCCAACAGGCCGACTCCACGAAAGTCTATAAAAAAAAGGTGCTCGAAAGTACCGAAGTGGATCTGCTGATGAGCCTCTACAACCAGGATGGTGTGCATTCACCTGTGAATGGGGGGATCGGTACCGAGAAACTTGTGGACGGGACGCCAACAATTGTGGTAAGCATGCCACTTAGCGAAGACGATGTCCTGACGATTGATGCAGGTTTGTCTGCCTATACTTCGGCATCTTCCAGCAACATCAATCCATTTATGTCCGTCGCATCCACTTTGAAAAGCACGAATCTGTTCAATACGACAGGAGCTTCAAGGGGTGGCACAACCATCATTACGACCACTCCCGGCGGTGGAACTACCACCACCACAACGCCTTCAAAACCTTATGGTTCACCCTGGATTGCTTCCACGGGTGCTTCTCATGCCGATGTTAACAAGGCCATTCATGCAGACTTCAGTCATAGTTCCGACAGCCGCAATTTCATCTGGGGAACAAATGTCGCTTATTCCAAGGAATTCGATTACAGGTCTTATGGTTTTGGCGGGAATCTGACGGGATTGTTCAATGAAAAAAATACCGAAGTCGGATTGAAAGGTTCCGCATACATCGATACCTGGAAACCCATCTATCCCACGGAATTGCGTGAATACATGGATTATGGATCTAATTTTCAGTCCAGCGGGTATTTCAACGGAGTAACCATTCTCAATCAGTCGGGGGTTGCCACAACCGCCTATCTTCCATCACAATTTAAACCCTGGGACAGCAAGGGGAGAAACTCCTATACAGCCTCATTGTTCGTTTCGCAGATCTTCTCCCAAAAGTTGCAAGGTGCGCTGTTCTTTGACCTGGTTTCCCAGCAGGGAATGCTTTCAACACCTTACCAGCGCGTCTATTTTGCGGATAAACCAAATTTTTACATCGGTTATCCGGCCTTCATACCGGTGTATACTACTTCCGACAACAAGGCTGTCTATCAGCTTGCAGATGACATCGAGCGGTTGCCAAAGTCGAGGATCAAGTTTCCGATTGGGGTCAGGATGAATTATTACATCAATGAAACCTTTGTCCTGCGAAGTTATTACAGGTATTATGTAGACAACTGGGGAATCAGTGCCCATACGGTCAATTTTGATCTGCCCGTTAAACTGAGTCCGTCGTTTACCTTTACTCCCTCCTACGTTTCTACATGCAGAGTGCGACAAATTATTTTGCACCATACGAAATGCACCTTTCCACGGAGCAATATTACACCTCTGATTACGACCTCTCCAAATTTACCAGCAACCAATACAGTTTTGCCTTCAATTACACAGATATCTTTACGAGTCTGAAGGTAGGTTCCATGGGTCTGAAGAACGTCAATGTCAAATACAGTCACTATTCCAGGAGTGACGGACTCGACGCCAATATCTTCTCTTTTGGGATCAAATTCGTCGGAGACAAATAGCAGATTTTAGAAAGGAGTATTTTTTGAATGCGGAGAAGGATTCAATTTCCGGGAGGCCAGTGGTCATTCCCTGACATTGAAATCTCTTCCGCGTTTTTTTGTGTATTTTTGTGCCATGGTAAAATTACACGACACCTCCATTAAAAAGGAGCGGGTGATCCTGGTAGGCTTAATATACGGGAAGCAGGATGAAAAAGTGGTCCAGGAGTACCTGGATGAGCTGGAATTTCTGGCCGAGACGGCTGGAGCCGAAATCTACGAGCGATTCACGCAACGACTGGTCAATCCGCATCCTGCCACCTTTGTTGGCTCGGGAAAGCTGCAGGAAATCCTGGATTTCGTGACAGTCCATGAGATAGATTCCGTCATCTTTGATGATGAACTTTCGGCCACGCAACTCCGCAACATTGAGAAGGTGATTGACTGCAAAATTCTGGACCGAACCAACCTGATCCTAGATATTTTTGCCAAGCGAGCCCAAACGGCACACGCCAAGGTACAGGTTGAACTGGCACAATACCAGTATTTACTGCCCCGATTGACGAGGATGTGGACCCACCTTGAACGCCAGCAGGGAGGAATAGGCATGCGTGGACCCGGGGAGTCCCAGATTGAAACAGACAAACGAATCATCCTGGATAAAATATCCCTGCTCAAGGATGAGCTCGCCCGGATTGACAAACAGATGACCGTTCAGCGCAAGAACAGGGGAAACATGGTTCGTGTCGCACTGGTTGGATACACAAACGTTGGGAAATCTACCATCATGAACCTGATCAGCAAATCGGAGGTTTTTGCTGAAGATAAACTATTTGCCACCCTGGATACCACTGTACGAAAGGTTGTGATTGGAAACTTGCCCTTTTTGCTGACAGATACCGTTGGATTTATACGCAAATTGCCACACCATCTGGTAGAGTCGTTCAAATCTACACTGGACGAGACACGCGAGTCGGACATCCTGATCCACGTCGTTGACATCGCCCACCCCGGGTTTGAGGATCAGATTGAGGTGGTCAACAAGACCCTTGCCGACATTGGGGCCACAGACAAGCCGATGATCTACCTCTTCAACAAAATTGATGCGTTTACCCATGTGGAGAAGGAGGAAGATGACCTTACCCCTTCGACCAAAGAAAACAAGAGTCTGGAAGAGTGGAAAGCCTCCTGGATGGCGAAGGAGAACATGAACACAGTATTTATTTCAGCCAAACAGAGGCTAAATATCCCCGGTTTCAAAAGAGTTCTTTATGAGGAGGTAAAAAAAATCCATGTGACGAGATTTCCCTTCAACGATTTTCTTTTTCCGAATTTTGAAGATTAGTAGGTAGAAAGTACTTCGAGTACTTCAATAGAAGTGTACCAGTAAATGGAGTCCCAAACACTAAGTACTCTGACTATTCCAAGTACTCGAAGTACTTTTATTTCACAACCCCTTCTTTCACCAGATATTCCGCAATCTGCACGGCATTGAGTGCTGCGCCCTTCTTGATCTGGTCGGAGACAGTCCAGAATGCAAGTCCGTTGGGACTGGTGAGGTCCTTGCGGATTCTTCCGACGAAAACTTCGTCGCGTCCGGCCAGGTAGAGAGGCATGGGATACTGTTTTTCGGCGGGATTGTCGATCACGATCACTCCATCTGCCTGCTCAAAGGCCGCACGGGCTTGCTCCACACTAATCTCCTTTTCCGTTTCTACCCAGATGGCCTCCGAATGGGCCCGCATTACAGGAACCCTCACGGCAGTTGCACTTACCAGGATGTCTGAATGCATGATTTTGCGCGTTTCGTGGAACATTTTCATCTCCTCCTTGGTGTAGTCATTATCCAGAAAAACATCAATGTGCGGGATCAGGTTCTGAACAATCTGGAAGGCGAATTTCTTCACGGTAGGTTCCTCGTTGTTGGCCACCTGGATGGTCTGGTTCTGCAGTTCGTCCATCCCTGATGCGCCTGCTCCGCTGGCACTCTGGTAGGTTGAAATATGGACTTTCCTGATATGAGAGAGGGCCTCAATGGGTTTCAGCGCCACAACCATCTGGATGGTGGTACAGTTTGGATTGGCAATGATGCGACGGGGCATGTTCTTGGCATCCTCCGCATTGACCTCTGGAACCACCAGTGGTATGTCTGCTTCCATACGGAAGGCACTGGAGTTGTCTATCATCACAGTACCAAATTTGGTAATTGTTTCGGCAAAATCTTTGGAGATGCCAGCTCCTGCAGATACCAGGGCGATGTCAATTCCCTTGAAATCATCGTTGTGCAGCAATTCCTTAACGGTAAGTGTTTTCCCTTTGAATTGATAAGTCGTTCCGCAACTTCTGGAGGATCCAAATAGGATCAACTCATCCAGCGGGAAATTCCGCTCTGCCAATACTCTTAAAAACTCCTGGCCTACTGCGCCACTTGTTCCAACAATTGCTACTCTCATGATGCTCTTATTTTTAATTTATAGTTTTTCCGATCAAGGCACAAGGCAGTTAAATGTCTGTCAAAACCAACCATACCCGACTAAAATTCAGGCTCCAGAATTCTTTTTTGTTCCGGAAATGGGTTAACTTTAAGAGAGTACGACCCGGATATGAATTCAAATTGTTGCCCGACCGGACAAAATTATAGAATATTCTTATTATTTTCAAAAAAATGAGGGCATTTATTTACATTTTTATTTTTTTAATCCTATCTTTTGGATCAATCGAAAGTAAATGCGACGAATTCAGGGTTCAGAATCCAGTAAATTTCCGCAGCCCAGAACCTGTTGATCCGGTGCAAGCAACTCCTGTGCCTGCCACTTTCCATCCAATGCAAGTTAATCCAAAGATGGTATTTGACTATCAACATGCAGACAGCAAGATAGTTATCAATGAGATTATGGCAGATCCCACACCCGTAGTTGGTCTCCCTGACCGTGAATATCTTGAATTGTACAATGTTGGATCTGTTCCCGTGAATATGAAAAACTGGATACTGGGGTTAGGCAGCAAACAAAAAATATTGCCTGATATAACCATTGCACCAAATGGATACATCCTGTTGACTGGTACTGGTGGAGCCAAAGATTTGCAGTCATATGGAAAGGTAGTCGAGATTTCAGGATTTGTGCTCACCAATACCGGACTTCTTCTCTCCTTGTTTACGCCCGAAAGATCATTGGCTGACCAGGTAAGCTATCTGCCATCCATGCACAAAAAGGGATTCAGTGAGGGAGGATATTCCCTGGAAAGAATCGATCCGGAGCGATTTTGCGGAGAGTCTGGAAATTGGGCAACCTCCCTTGCTGCGTCGGGCGGCACGCCAGGCGCAGAAAACTCAGTACGGGCTTCCAACCCGGACCAGACTCCTCCTCAGGTTATTTCGGCCCAATTCTGTGACCACTCCTGGTTGGAGGTCAAGTTCAGCGAAAACGTGATTTTCCCTGGTGCAGTGTCCGATTTTGTTCAAAAGATTCCGCCGGGCCTGGTGACAGACTCCATCAAATTGGATCCGGTTGCCTTTTCGATGAAGATCTGGTTTCGCCCGGTTAGTGTCATGAATGGCGTCACCTATACCATCAACTTGCAGGGGTTTACGGATGACTGTGGAAATGTGATGCCGTCGTTTCCGCTCAAATTTGGCTACTACATCCCCGTGAAATCTGATTTGCTCATTAGCGAGGTGTTATTTGATCCGTACCCGGAGGGTTCCGATTTTGTGGAGATCTACAACAACAGTGGTCATGAGGTGGATCTTTCAGAACTCTTTTTGGCCACACGAGACGGGAACAATGCACTCAAACAGATTATCCAACTTTCATATACACAGCAATACCTTGCCCCAGGTGCATATCTTGCCCTGACAAAGTCGCGGGAGGGGGTGCTGCGATTCTATCATTCGAAATGCGATACCTGCTTCCTCGAAATGACAAAATTCCCGACTCTGATGAATCAGTCAGGCTGTGTGGTGATTCTTAACCTGTCACAGGTCGTTCTGGATGAAATGGCTTATGCAAAGGAGATGCACGATACATGGATAGTTGATTCGGAGGGAATCTCGCTGGAGCGGATCAGTTTTGGGGTTGAGACATCCCAATTGAACAACTGGCATTCTGCTTCCCGCACTACCGGCTTTGCCACGCCCGGGTATCAGAACTCCGTATCGGAGGAGGAAGAATCAGAAGACTCCAGCAGATTGGTATTTGCAGAACCCCTGATTTTCTCCCCAAACGGAGACGGGATCAATGATGTGCTGAACATTCACCTGAATACGGGCGGATTGGGCTGGATTTTAAATATAACGATTCTGAATTGTAATGGCAGAATCGTCAGATATCTGGCCAATAACCTGACTGTGGGGCAATCAGACCTGGTGGTTTGGGATGGCTTGCGTGGTGATTTTCAGAAAGTTCAGCCGGGAATTTATATTTTGAACATTTCCCTGTTCAGCCGAACGGGGAAAACTGTCAACAAGAGGTTGGCCTGTGTGGTTACGGATCGCTTATAATTTTTTTAAATTTGAGGTCGGTAAACAGGATACAACCTTAAAAAAGAACGGTATGGAACGCAGAAAATTCATTACTTCCGGCATCGGAGCCGGCATAGCAACTGGTGCAGCAATTACTTTTGGCGGAGTTGACAACCTATTGGCTGGCAATGCGGCGCAGCCTTATGACTTGATTGCAGTTCGTGGCGGAGAGCCTGACGTGATGTTCGACAAGGGCATCGAAGCATTGGGCGGCATGTCGCAGTTTGTCAAACCCGGTCAGAAAGTGGTCATCAAACCAAATATCGGCTGGGACCGTGTTCCCGAGCGCGGTGCCAATACCAATCCAATCCTGGTGAAAAGGATCGTGGAGCAGTGCCTGAAAGCCGGTGCCAAGGAGGTTTTTGTTTTCGACCATACCTGCCATGAATGGACCAAATGTTACAAGAATTCCGGTATAGAGGCTGCTGTGGTAGCTGCCGGTGGTAAAATGGTACCCGGAGACAGTGAAAGATACTACCAAAAAGTGGAATTTGCCGGAGGATCCAAACTGAAGGAGATGAAGGTGCACGAACTGCTTGTTACCAGTGACGTATTCATCAATGTGCCAATCCTGAAAAACCACAGCTCTTCCAAACTCTCCATTTCCATGAAAAACATGATGGGATGCGTCTGGGACCGCGGATTCTGGCACAAGAACGACCTCCACCAGTGTATTGCCGACTTCCTTCATTACAAGAAGCCTGCCCTGAATGTAGTTGACGCCTATTATGTCATGAAACAAAATGGGCCGATGGGTGTCTCCCTGGATGATGTCATCACGATGAAGAGTCTCATTCTCTCGCGCGACATAGTTGCTGCCGATGCCGCAGCCACCAAATTCTTCGGCAAGGACCCAGCCGAAATCAACCACATTCATGGCCAATGCCGCAGGATTGGGTGAGATGGATCTTTCCAAACTAAACATCAACAGGATCAACTTGTAATGAATGCGCTGTTCCTGAAAAGACTCAGGGTTGTTCTCTCCGTTTTCTTTCTGGTATTGCTGACCTTGTTGTTCATCGATTTCAGAAAAAGTTTTTCCAGGGAATTTTACCAATGGGCAGTCTCCCTGCAGTTCGTTCCCTCCCTCCTTAAGACCATCACCGTTTCGGGGGTGGTTGCTTTTGGTTTCATCGCCGTATTGCTGCTTACGCTCCTTTTTGGCAGGGTGTACTGTTCTGTTCTCTGCCCGCTGGGAATTCTGCAGGATTTTATCTCCTGGGTTTCCGGGAAAACAAAGAAAAAAAGGAGGTACAAATACCACAAAGCCTGGAATATCGGTCGATATGTATTGCTGGCCCTGGTTTTACTTCCGCTTCTTTTCGGAAGCATCGCGATGGTTACCCTTTTGGATCCCTACAGTCTTTTTGGTAGAATCGCTACCACGCTTATCAAGCCGTTTGCCGTATTTGGAAACAATGTCATTGCGGCCGGATTTGCCAAGGCAGATATTTACAATTTTCTTTACCGATACGATATTGTACCCGTACATCCTGCTATTCTGGTGATCACCACCCTCTTCCTGGGCGGGATCGGATGGGCCTCCTTCTCACGGGGCAGGCTTTACTGCAACACGATCTGTCCGGTAGGTACTTTCCTTGGTCTTATCTCCCGGTTTGCCATCTTCAAAATTGTGATCGACAAGAGCCAGTGCACCCATTGCGGCCGTTGTGCCAGGGTCTGCAAGGCCGAGTGCATTGAGACCAAGACGCAGAAGATCGACTACAGCCGGTGTGTGGCCTGTTTCAACTGCATGACCGTCTGTTCGGAGCAAGCCATGAATTTCACTCCGGCCAAAACCAAGCCTTTCCTGTTACCCGAAGGCCTCGAACCAAAGGCCAAGGGAGGTAGTAAAAAAATAGGGACGGATTCTTCCAAACGAAATTTCCTGATCACAAGCGCGGTTGGCATCGCCGCATTGTATGGATTCAAGTCGGCCGATTCGATTCCCGAACCCAAGAAACCAAAGGTGATCAAACCGAAAGGGGAGAGCACCGTTCCCGAGAAGAAAACCTCTCCGGTTTCGCCTCCCGGATCCCGATCCGTGGAGCGATTCAACAAGATCTGCACCGGATGTTCGCTGTGCGTCTCTGCCTGTCCGACCAAGGTTTTGCAGCCCTCTTTTTTGCAATATGGCTTGATCGGTGTGATGCAACCCCACATGAATTACAGGAGGGGATTGTGCGAGTTCGACTGCACCCTTTGCAGCGAAGTCTGTCCCACCGGTGCCATCGTCCCGATTACGATGGATGCCAAGCACCTGTTACAGATAGGACAGGTTCATTTTGAGAAGAAGAATTGCATCGTCGAAACCGAAAAGACCGATTGCGGCGCCTGTTCCGAACATTGTCCGACCAAAGCAGTGCACATGGTGCCCTATGGAAAACTTTTCATCCCCGAAGTGGACCAGAAAATCTGTGTGGGATGTGGTGCCTGCGAATATGCCTGTCCGACCACCCCTTTCAAAGCCATTTTTGTAGATGGCAATCCGATCCATCTGGCCGCAGAAAAGCCCAAAACGATAAAGGCCAAGAGTGCGCTGAAGGAGGGGGAGTTTCCTTTCTGAAAGGGATGAGTTGAGGACTGGGAAGAGAGGAAGACTACAGGAGTGTAAGACTATAGGACTAAGGGACTGGGGGAATGGGAGACATGGAGACCGGTCCGTGAATGAAGCCGAAGAAAAAAGTGAAGAACTAAGAGTGATGAGCGGCGACAGTAGAGACGTTGCATGCAACGTCTCCGGTAAATTTTGGACCACGATGAAGGTATTGCTGGAATTCCACCCTGAAGAGGTTTAAGCTTGATAACCCGGGTGAAGCGAAGCGTAACAAGGGGTAATGTATAACGATGAACAACCGTTTTACGCCTATCAGTTGAAAAAAGAGATGGCATCGAATAGCTCCCTGAGCGCAGTGGTCCCTGAGCGAGGCCGATGGGTGGAGGGAAGGAGAAAATCTGCGAAGAGGCATCCCTATTATTATTGCAATCATATGCTTTTCACCCTTATCATCCTCACTTTCCCCTGAAGATCTTTCCTGGTAAGGATTTCACGAAATCATGTTTCAAATTCCACCTAATTTCCCCTTCACCCAACCTACCCAGATCCAGTATATAGCCGCTATTCCTATGTTGTAATTATTATGTTAATCATCAGATTAACAAATCATTACAATTCAAAAATAAAATTCCATTTTAACATATATTAACATAGGGGGGGTAACCTTTACCCATCTTTGGGTATTAATGGGAAAACAGGAAGGTTCTTTCATCCTGTTTTGTTGTTTGCCAAACCTGTTGTTTTAGTCCTGAATATTCGATAATCCCTTCCTTATGCCCCACAACAAATTCGTTTCAAAGGCCGTCATTACCGAAGACGATGACCCAATCGTATTTGAAAATGATACTTGGGGTTGGTACTAATAATTAAAATAGGATGCGCAAACAATTTGGGAATATGCCAATACTCCATGACTATCAAGTCCCTTTTCCGAGTGGCTCGAAGAAAATAGGTTACTTTTTTATGGCTGTAGGTCTGTTGCTGATTGTGATCGGTAAGGACGATTCATTGATCCTGTTCAATTTCTCACTCTTTTGGGTTAACTTTTGTAAGGAGAAGTTCGAGAACAACAGGACCTTTCGCATTCGTTACCAAAGTCTGAAGATGACCTTGTATTCCATGGTTTACCCTCTGTTGTCGTTGTCTCTTTTGCTGAGATTTGCCTCTGGTTCACATAAATACAATCTTGAACCTTATTTTATTCTATTATTAATCAATTTACTGTATTTTCTTTATTTTCAGTTCTACAAATTTTTCATGAAGGATTGATCTAACCTGAATAATATGATTTCAGCGTTGGAGGCCATCCAATTGGGTGGCTTTTTTTATCAAATTGAAGCAAATAACCGGGCCTAATTAATTTCAGCTCTTCTGCCCCTTATCATCCTCACCTTCCCCTGAAGATCTTTCCTGGTAAGGATTTCGACAAAACCAAGCTCCTGCAGCAAAGCGGAAGTCTGGTCCCCCATCTTCTCGTTGATTTCGAAATACAACCTACCGTGCGGGGGAAGATGAACCCTGGCAAATTGGGCGATTGCCCTGTAAAAGAGTAGCGGATCGTGATCGGGCACAAAGAGCGCGAGGTGCGGTTCGAAATCGAGCACGTTTTTTTCCATCCATGCCGACTCCTCCTTCAAAACATAGGGGGGATTGCTGACGATGACTTCCCATTTTGTGTGTTCATCTATCCCGGCAGGGTTAAAAATATCCTGGTTGGAAAACTGAACCTGAGCATCGTTTCGGTCGGCATTGGCACGTGCAATGTTCAGGGCCTCCTCCGAGATGTCCCAACCTTCGATCCGCTCCATGTTGGTGTTTTTGCTGATGGCAATGGGAATGCAGCCGCTGCCGGTGCCGATATCGAGAAGGCTTTTGCCATCCGCTTCCGCTTTGACGATCCAGTCGACCAGCTCTTCCGTTTCGGCCCTGGGGATCAAAACACCGGGAGAGACGTTGAATTTCAATCCGTAGAATTCGGTCTCCCCTAGGATGTATTGGATGGGTTCCGACTTACACAACCGGTTCACGATCTCCATGATTTGCATTATCTTTGATTCCGGAAGTGTTTCGGTTTGGTTCAGATGCATCTGCAGCGGGCTGAAACCTGTCACCTGCTCCAGGATGATCCTTGTAAGGCCGTCCACCTCTGTGGGCGGATAGAATGGAGCAAGTTGCTCCCGGATGTATTTTTTTGTTTTGATCATGGCAGATACCACAAAAATAGGGAAACACGGAAAGATTGATACCGGACCGACTGAAGAAAAATTCATGGTGCGCGCCATCGAGTTGGCCAAACTGGGGATGGGGCAGGTAGCTCCCAATCCGATGGTGGGTTGCGTGATCGTGCACAACGGACTGATCATCGGGGAGGGCTATCACCGGAAATATGGCGAAGCACATGCGGAGGTGAATGCCATCCGTTCGGTGAAAGATCCGTCGCTGCTTTGTGATTCAACGATGTATGTCACCCTTGAGCCCTGCTCGCATTTTGGCAAGACGCCTCCATGTGCCGATCTGGTCGTCGAAAAGCGAATACCGAAAGTGGTGGTGGGCAGTCAGGATCCCAACGAAAAAGTGGCAGGAAGGGGACTGGCACGCCTGAGAACTGCTGGCTGCGAGGTAACTACAGGCATGCTGGAGGAGGAGTGCAACCGGATGAACAGGCGCTTCCTGACCTTTCACCAAAAAAAACGGCCCTACACCATCCTGAAATGGGCGCAGACGGAGGATGGGTTTATCGACAGGGCGCGCGGGGAAGAGGAGTTTGGTCAGCCTACCTGGATTACCAACGACCTTTCGCGGATTGCGGTACACAAGATGCGGTCGGATGAAGCGGCCATTCTCGTGGGTACCAAAACGGCACTGAAAGACAATCCCTCCCTGACGGTGCGGGAGTGGAGCGGGAATCACCCCTTGCGCATGGTCCTTGACAGGAGGGGAATCTTGCCTGATTCATTGTCACTGCTTGACCAATCAACGGAAACGATCGTATTTACTGAAACGACACTCCCTTCAAAACCAAATCTGGAATACATTAAAATTTCATTTGACGAAAATATGCTCCATCAAATCAATGAAATTTTGGTTGAGCGTGGAGTGCAGTCGTTGCTGGTGGAAGGCGGAAAGTCATTGCTGGAGTCCTATCTGCGGCAAGGTTTGTGGGATGAGGCACGCGTCTACATTGGAAATGCCCGGTTTGGTTCCGGCATCAAGGCCCCCGAAACCGACTGGGTCCTCGACCGTGAGGAGGCGCTGGACGACAGTCTGATGCGGATCTATTACCGGAGAGAGGCGCAGATTTGAAAAAAAATTGTTTTGTGGGATAATTTATTGGATTCGTTTACAAGACGTTGCGAGCATCGTCTCTACCGTCACAACTTTCAACTCTTCACTCTTAGTTCTTCACTCCACCCCCCACTTGAATCAGCTCCTGCTCCGGGAGATGAAGGGCATGGTCGGCATTGGCTTTGCTCTGGGCACTCCAGATACTCACATTCAGTTCAAAGCCTATTAAGAGGATCAGTGCCATAAAATAGAACCAGAGCATCACCACGATCAGCGTACCAATCGAGCCATAAAGCGTGTTGTACCTGCCAAAATTGTTGATGTAAAAGGAGAATCCAACTGAAATCAGAATGGAGAGTACCGTTGCAAGTGATCCTCCGGCAGAGATGAACCTGAATTTCATTTTGCGGGCGGGACCATAGTAAAAGAGGAAGGCAAAGGCAAAGAAGAAGAGCAGCAGGATGACCAGCCATTTCCCTGCGATCAGCAGGTAATAGACATAATCGGAACGGATAAATTGATTGGCCAGCAAATATTCCAGACCCCGCTGGCTGATAGTGATCAGTGCCACGCTCATGGTTGTAAGGGTGGTAAGAATCAGGGAGAGCCCGAATGCGGTGAGGTACAAACTGACGATGCTGCGGGTTTCAATCGCGTGAATGGTATTGTTGAAGGCGACGATGACGGAGACCAAACTGTTGGTGGAGAAGATAAAGGCGGCAAAAAATCCGACGGAAAGCAAACTGCCGCGTGGTTGGGTAACGATATCCTGAATGGTCCCTCTGATGGCAATGTAGGCATTGTCGGGGAGTACGCTCTGGATCAGTTCCATCAGCTGGTACTGGAAATTATCTATGGGGATGTATGGAATGAGGGTAAAGAGGAAGATGATGGCAGGAAAAACGGCCAGAATGAAATTAAAGGCAATGGCAGAGGCTCTGGTAGTAATGGCTCCATCCACGATTCCCTTCCAGAAGAAGAGAGCAACATCGTAGAGCGGCAAACCGTCAAAAAATGGGACAGTGATTTTTTTTGCCCGCTGTGCGATACGATCCAATCTGTTTTTTACCCAAATCCTTGCGGAGTTTACAACAGTACCCATGCATTTCTAATTTTTCTAATCTTTTTCAATTCTCAGCTGGACAATCAGTGGCTTGTTTGAAAAGGATTTCAGCATAAAGTAAATGCGGAAATTGGCATTTGTCGTTTGCAATTTGCCAATGCCATATTCTGAATCGGTACCACCCTGGTGTGTTAATTTGAAATCAACCGGCTTGTTCTTGCTGAAAAAATCGCGGAGGATCATTTCTCCCTGCTCCTTTGAACAGACATTTTCCTTGTCAAGGATGACCAGTTCCACGTTGTCATTGAAACAGGAGGCCATCAACTTCGCATTTCCGGATTTCAGTCCGGTACTGATCTGAACCGGAATCTGGCCAAAGCCATGGTAAGTCATCAACAACAGAACAAGAACTGTTACGGTAGTAAGGAATAAGTTCTTCATTGCACATGTGTAAGAGGTATGGAACGAATTGAAATGAACGGACAGATGGTCAAATATAACCAATACCAGCAAATTTTGTGCCCAATTTTATACCATGTGCAAAAATAACATTACTTTGTAAGTTCTCTCACAAGAATGATGCCGTGCGAATTACTTTACTGCTGGTTGGAGCCACTGATAAAAAATACCTACTTGAGGGGATTGAGGATTACCGGAAACGGTTGATCCACTATCTCCCATTTGAGATGAAAGTGATTGCCGACATAAAAAACAACCGCAATCTGCCTGCAGAGCTACAAAAGGAAAAGGAAGGTAAGGCCATTTTGGAACAGGTTTCCACCGGAGACGAGTTGGTGCTGCTGGATGTGGAGGGGGTTGAACTAACCTCGCCGGGATTGGCTGCCTGGACGGAGAAGAGAATGGTTGCCGGAACACGTCAGGTTGTTTTTGTGGTAGGTGGCCCCTATGGATTTTCGGAGTCGGTTTACAGGAGGGCCGATTCGAAGATGTCGCTCTCGAAGTTAACCTTTCCGCACCAGCTGGTTCGTCTCCTTTTCGTTGAGCAGTTGTACCGCGCTATGACCATCATCCGGGGAGAACCCTATCACCATGTTTAAGCGAATGGCAAGAAAATTATCAAGATACAGCCTGCTGTTGATAGGAGTAGGAGCACTGGCCTTGTCGGTGAGTTGGGGATCCCTGTTTTTTTCAGATTCAGGCATCAAAGCCGAGAGTGAGCGTATCTCCAGAATTTTTGAGGGGAAGGAGTCTTTGATCAGGGCCGGGATGAAACAACTTTCCGATCAGCTAATTTCAGGGGTCAAGGTGAGGCAGTTGTGGAAAAAAACTACAAAAGAGGATACGGAGAAACAGGGGCTCTTCTATACCATTTCGGTGGAAGATTCGCTGGCTTACTGGAGCTCTTCCCTTGTTGCGTTCGATAGTAAACCTCTGAAAATTGGGGAGGAAGGCATGTTGAAGCGAATGCCGACCGGTTGGTTTTACATTTTTTCGACCAGGGTAAGGGAGTATTCCATTACCGGATACATGTTGATAAAAAGGGATTTTCCTTACCAAAACAGGTACGTTCAGTCGGCATTTCAGTCCGATTTTCAACTGTCGGACCAATGTGACCTTGTACCTTCCGAGCAACCCGGAAACATTCAGGTATTCTGTCACGGGGGAAAATTCCATTTTGGCATCCATTTCAAGGAGAAATCCGGGGGCAGCAATGGGGAAACCATTCCTGAATTTCTCTTTTTTTTGTTGTTTGTTATTTTGATCTCCTCCCATTTTAGCAAATGGATTTCAGGGAGAAAGATGCTGCCCATTGCACAGTTTGCCCTCTCCGTTGCTTTTGCAGCCTTCTTCTATCTGTTGCTGAATTATGCAAAATTCCCGGATGAAGTATATGGGAACAAGCTCTTTGCCCCATTCCATTTCGCCTGGGCTGGGATACTCTCTTCGCTGGGGGATTATTTGTTGTTGTCCTATTTTCTTTTCTTTGTTGCGCAGTCATTTTTCATCCTCTTCCGAAGAGCGCGAAACCTGCCACCTCTTGCCAGTTTGAAAAATTTTCTCTATCTCTTTGTGAGTTGTTACTTCGCGGGTGCCACCTCTCTTTTCTTGCTGCTGCTCCATAATTCTGACATTTCCCTTGAACTGTACAGCAATTTTTCCCTCTCTTTGCCCAATATTTTGGCATCGAGTTGTATCGCGCTTCAAATGGTCGGACTCGGCATTATTCTGGTCAGGATTAAATGTACTCAACGGTCCGGTAAAAGCAATTTTGATTTTTTTATTCCTGCAATAGTTTCACTGTCCCTCCTTTTGCTGCTTTTGCTGCTCTTCGGCGTAACTATTCCAGTGGCTGCGGTGCTTTCTTACCTCGTTATTCTTTTTCTGTTGGATCGCACCAGCCTTGAGCTCCTTGCCAGGTACAAACTGACGGCCCTTTTTGTGTATGGTTTGATCCTGGCCTTCGGGCTCAACCTTGTGGGGCAAAATGAACTTGAGAAGAAGAGGGCAGGGATTCAGCAGGTTCTTGCTGTAAATCTCGCCACGGAACGGGATCCTGCTGCCGAAATTTTTCTTTCTGATTTTGAAGCGAAAGTGGTCAAAGATACTGCTATTGGTTCGTTGATCACTCCGCCTTACCTCAAGCTCGAAAACTACCTGAAGGAGAATTATTTCACCGGCTTCTGGAACAATTACGAACTGCAGGTAACTGTTTGCACACCCACAGACAGCGTATATCTTACTGACGAACGAAAAAGATACCCCTGCTTCGATTTTTTCAGTCAGTTGAAATTGACCAAAGGGGTCATCCTCCCGGGATCGGATTTTTATTTCATGGATCGGTTGAACGGAAGAATTTCTTATTTGGGTGAATTAAAACTCATTGACCATTCAGGGAAGAAACCGGTGATGGCTTTTGTGGAGCTCAATTCGAAAATCATTCCGGAAGGGAAGGGTTATCCCCAACTTTTGATGGACCAGCAGGCGATCAAAAGAACCCGAAGCGATGGCTACAGTTTCGCCAAATATTTTGACGGCAAGCTGGTCGACAGAGGCGGAAGCTTTTCCTACGACCCATTTCTGTCGGCCGAAGCAGCCAGCGGCAAAGAGTTTGCCTATTTTGAGAGGGGGGGATTCCATCATTGTGTCTACCGGCGGAGTGCGACAAATTATGTGGTAGTGAGTTATCCCATTGCCACCACCGTCGAAAAGGGGAGAGGTTTCCCTCCCTTGTTCCTGCTGATTTACCTGCTTGGATTCGGTTGGATTCTGCTGGGTCAGCGGATGAAGCTCCTGCCTGGAAATCGCCTTGAATTGAGGGGAAAGATTCAGTTTACGATGGTCTCAACCCTGTTGATCCTGTTGTTTTTGATCGGACTCGGGCTGATTCAGTACAACTATCTGGAATTTCAGCGCTCCCTGAAGGAGACGCTGGACCAGAAAGTCAGGGCCATTTCGGCGGAGCTGGGTTTAAGAATCGGGAATGCCGCCAGGCTGGACTCGATTCACGATTTCCTGGGCGATCAGTTGGAGGAGATTTCTGACATCACCTGGACCGACATCAATGTTTACAATCTCAAGGGAAAACTTGCTGCCTCCTCCCGAAATGAAATTTTCGAGCAAGGTCTTACCTCCGGGAGAATGAATCCTCAGGCGTTTCTGGCTATGTGCCTACAGGGGAATGCCACCTTCCTGCACAGCGAGAATCTTGGCAAGATGGAATTCTACTCCGTCTATGCCCCGTTGTTCAACAGGGCGGATGATATGGTGGGCTATGTCAATCTGCCCTATTTCAATCGCCAGGATGACTTTACCAAACAGGTGACAGGTTTCATCGTAGCCTTTCTCAACCTATATATTTTGCTGGTATTGTTAACCATGATCGTGGCACTGTTGATCAGCACCAAATTGACCGTTCCCTTGTTGCTGATCGAACAAAAACTCAAAGGAATCGCCCTGGGGAAACAAAATGCAAGAATTGATTACCAGGGAGAAGATGAAATAGGCAGGCTTGTGGCCGCCTACAATAAAAAGGTGGGCGAACTGGCCGAGAGTGCAGATTTACTCGCCAGGTCGGAGCGTGAATCAGCCTGGAAGGAGATGGCCCGCCAGATCGCCCACGAGATCAACAATCCACTCACACCGATGAAGCTGAATATCCAGTACCTCCAAAAAATGAAAGAGGGGGACTCTGTGAATTTTAGCGACTATTTCAACCGGGTTACACAGATGTTGGTCGCGCAGATTGATGCATTGTCGTCTATTGCATCCGCATTTTCAGATTTTGCAAGAATGCCTTCCACGCATATCGAACCCATCGAGATGGTGGGGTTGATCCGGGAGATTGCCACCCTTTTTGATGCTCCGGAAGCTTACAGCCTGACGGTTGGTTACCCCGATCGGCCGGTGGTTTTTGTATCGGGCGACAGGGATCAGATGAGAAGAGCCCTTGTCAACATCATCAGGAATGCCACGCAGGCCTTGCCCCATCAGATCACTGCATCCATCCGCATCCTTGCTGCCGTTGAGGGCAATCAACTGCTTATTGCCATTCACGACAATGGATCCGGCATCCCGGAGGCAGACAGGGAGCGGTTGTTTGAGCCGAACTTCACCACCAAAAGCAGTGGGATGGGTCTGGGTCTGGCCATTACGAAGAGCATCCTGGAAAATTACGGGGGAACAATCAGTTTCCAAAGCACCGATGGGGAAACGGTCTTTTCCGTGGCATTGCCACTGTCTGGGGAATAGCTACAAATATTGGCTTTTAGCCGGGATGATTCACTCTTTTAGGGTGTTTGAATGGCAGTCACAAAAGCATCCCATGTCTCTTTAACGTTTACCCCCTAACTNCCACTTTCCCTTCCACGGGCTTGTACGGAGAAGGATGAGAAGGGTAACTCTCAATTGGTTTTAGGATAGTCAATTTTCGTTGCAAGAGCTCGATATCCTTCGAGTGCAATATCATGCTACATATCCCCCGGAGTCCCTCACTTTTGCCTTTATCCTTTTAGCCTTTATCCTTTAGCCTTTTTTCAGTTCCCCATCTCCGCCAGAAACTTGATCCGGATCAGCCTGATTTCGGCTACTTCATAGTCGTCGCCCAACTCGGCAATGGCCTCNTCCATGGAATCTGATGCGGCATCCTCCTTGAAATAGTTGAAGATATCGTCGACCTGCTCTTCATCCATGATGTCGTAGATGTAGTAGTCGAGGTTGATTTTTGTTCCGGAATTTACGATGGCTTCTATCTCTGTCAGCAGGGTATCCATGTCCATGTCCTTGGAGGCGGCAATCTCGTCGAGCGGCAACTTCCTGTCAATGTTCTGGATGATAAATACCTTGTTTTTGGATTTGTTGGCGACAGAACGGACCACGAAATCCTGGGCACGTTCGATGCCATTGTCTTCGACATGTTTTTTGATCAGTTCGACGAAGGGCATCCCGTATCGCTGGGCCTTACCCTGTCCGACACCGATGATGTTCTGCATTTCGTCGAGGGTAGTCGGGTATTGGATGGACATGTCGGCCAGAGAGGGATCCTGGAAGATAACAAAGGGCGGAAGCTTGTTTTTAAGGGCCACCTTCTTGCGCAAATCCTTCAGCATTGAAAAAAGTTCAGGATCACCAACGGCACCGGCGCCCTGCGGAACCTCTTCTGATTCCTCCTCCGCTTCGTAGTCGTGGTTCTTCACGATGGTAAAAGGCTGGGGATTTTCCAGATAGGCTCTTCCCTTGCCGGTCATTTTTAAAACGCCATAATTTTCAATGTCCTTGGTCAGGAAGCCCGCAATGATGCACTGTCGGTAGACTGCATTCCACAATTTGTCCTTGTGGTCATCGCCCTCTCCAAAAATTTCAAGTTGATCGTGACTGAAGGATTTTACCTGGGCAGTTTCGTTCCCGGTTAGGATGTTGACAAGATGTTCGCTTTTGCACTGTTCCTTGACTTCCAAAACCGCCTGGAGTGCGAGGGTAACCATCTCTTTACCTTCAATCAGCTCTTTGGGGTTCAGGCAATTGTCGCAGTGTTCACAATTTTCTGTGATGTATTTTTCTCCGAAATAGTGCAACAGGATGGTCCTGCGGCACAAGGATGATTCTGCAAAGGCGACGGTGTCTAGTAAAAGCTGTTTCCCGATCTCCTGCTCTGCCACAGGTTTCCCCTGCATGAATTTCTCCAGTTTCTGAATATCCTTGTAACTGTAAAAGGTAATGCAACGGCCATCACCGCCATCCCGTCCCGCGCGGCCGGTCTCCTGGTAGAACCCTTCCAGGGATTTGGGTATGTCGTAATGCACCACAAAACGGACATCCGGCTTGTCGATGCCCATGCCAAACGCAATCGTTGCCACAATGACGTCTACCTCCTCCATCAGAAACTTGTCCTGGTTGTTGGAACGGGTAGTGGAATCCATCCCTGCGTGATAGGCCAAAGCCTTGATCCCGTTCACCTGGAGCAGTTCGGTGATCTCTTCCACCTTCTTGCGGCTGAGACAATAGATGATGGCCGATTTTCCCACATTGGCGCGGAAAAGACGGATGATCTGGTCCTTGGCTTTTACCTTTGGCCGGACTTCGTAAAAAAGGTTAGGCCTGTTGAAGGAGGATTTGAACACATTTGCATTGAGCATTCCCAGGTTCTTCTGAATGTCACTCTGAACCTTTGGCGTTGCAGTTGCCGTCAGCGCGATGATGGGAGCCGGACCAATCTCATTGACGATAGGTCTGATTCTCCTGTATTCCGGCCGAAAGTCATGGCCCCACTCTGAAATGCAGTGGGCCTCGTCGATGGCATAGAAGGAGATCTTTATGGTTTTAAGAAAATCTATGTTTTCCTGTTTTGTGAGCGATTCTGGCGCGACATAGAGCAGTTTGGTCTGGCCTTTCCCAATATCTTCCTTTACTTTCTGAATGGCCGACTTGGTCAGGCTGGAGTTGAGGAAGTGGGCAATTCCGTCGTGAACACTGAAACTGCGGATGGCATCCACCTGGTTCTTCATCAAGGCAATCAATGGAGAGATGACAATGGCTGTGCCCTCCTGAAGCAGGGCGGGTAACTGATAGCACAGTGATTTTCCTCCTCCTGTTGGCATCAGTACAAATGTATCGTTCCCGGCCAGGACACTTTTTATCACTTCTTCCTGTTGACCCTTGAAGCGGTCAAAGCCAAAATACTTTTGCAGCTCGGAAGTAAGTGTGTATTTTCCCTCAATTATCATCGTTCTTTTCTATCACATTTTCATTAAAGATACTAAGTTATGAAATATTGTCCTGCAAACAACTCATTTAATCATTATCAGCAAAATTTAACATTACGGTGATTTTAAAGTGCAGGCCTGATTTGGAAGGAACCTATACCACCTTTCAGTTCATCCTGAAATTTTCTCCTGTCTCTTTTCATCCTGTCGGAAGAAAATATGGATGAGACCATGTTACTGCGATTAATTGGTTGATGGGCATGTAATTGATAGGCTTGCAGATGGCTGAAGAGAAACAGACGCGTCCCTCTAAATTTCAATGGGTGATCGGGCTGGATAGGCCAGAATCATCTATTTATACCTTCGTCAGGCGAACAGTCAGTGGAATATTCCCTGGGAGTCTGGGTGGGCGGCAGGCACAAACGGTAGAATATTTTCTTTGGTGAGCTTTTGATGAGGAAGGTCTCATGTAGGCAAAGAATTGTATATTTGCCACAGAATTTTGTTTAAAATCACTCCGGTTTTTATGGCAGGCAAAAAAAATGCAGACGGCAGCAGTTCCAAGGGTACAGAGATGTCCTTTCTTCAGCATCTGGAAGAGCTCAGGTGGCATCTTGTAAGGGCTTCCGCGGCTGTCATAATTTTTGGCGTGATCGTCTTTCTCAACAAGCAGTTTATCTTCGATTACGTCATTCTGGCTCCCAAGAACCCCAGTTTTGTGACCAACCGTTTCTTTGGCTGGCTGGCTGTGCAGTTGAACTCGCCGGATTTGGCGATCAATACAAAACCCTTTCAGCTGATCAACATCGATCTGGCGGGTCAGTTTACCATGCACCTTAATCTGGCCATCATTGGCGGAATCATCATTGCCATTCCCTATATTCTCTGGGAATTCTGGCGGTTTGTACGCCCGGCCCTGTACGAGAATGAGCGGAAGCACGTCACCTCGGCGGTGGTATATAGCTCCTTCCTGTTTTTGCTGGGGGTCTGTTTTGGATATTTTCTCATTGTTCCGCTTACCACCCATTTTTTTGGAAGTTACCAGGTCAGTCAGGAGGTGCTCAACCAGATCAACCTTACTTCCTATGTGAGTTCTGTGACAACCATCGTTCTTGGCAGCGGAATTGTTTTTGAACTTCCCATCGTGATGTTTTTCCTGGCCAAAGTTGGATTGGCAGGGAGCTCTTTTTACAAGAAATACCGCAAACACGCATTTATTATTCTGCTTTGTCTGGCAGCCATCATCACCCCGCCGGATGCCTTCAGTATGTTGCTGGTAACGGGTCCGCTGGCCTTGCTGTACGAACTCGGAATTTTAATGGCGCGACTGGTGGAGAAGAAAAGAAAGAATGTCGATTTGCTGGAAGCCTAACAAAGTGACTAAAGTGACTAAAGTTGGTGACTCTTGAGACTGTCCCAATTTGAAAAGGGGGGGGCGCATGTGATGAGTAGTACAATTAATGATAGTTCGAAAATGAGATTACGTGCTGAAAATATCGTCAAAAAATACCGTAACCGAACGGTAGTGAAAGGGGTTTCGATCGAACTGGAACAAGGTGAGATTGTTGGCCTCCTTGGTCCCAATGGTGCCGGCAAGACAACCTCTTTTTACATGATCGTAGGCCTGATCAAAGCCGACGGCGGAAGTATATTTTTGGACGATACCGAGATTACCACCTTCCCTGTTTACAAACGGGCCAAGCTTGGGATCGGATATCTGGCGCAGGAGGCTTCGGTTTTCAGGCAGATGAGTGTGGAAGACAACATCAAATCCATTCTTGAGATGACTGATTTTAGCAAAGAATTTCAACACGAGAAACTCGAATCCCTGTTGTCTGAGTTTGGCCTGCAGCACATCCGCAAGAGTCTGGGGATACAACTTTCGGGAGGTGAGCGCAGAAGAACGGAGATTGCCAGATGCCTGGCCATCAATCCTGCCTTCATTTTGCTGGATGAACCCTTTGCCGGTGTTGATCCGATCGCAGTAGAAGATATTCAGCAAATTGTCTTCAAGCTGAAAGACAAAAATATAGGCATCCTGATTACCGACCACAATGTGCACGAAACGCTATCCATCACCGACAGATCCTATCTGCTTTATGACGGAAGAATCCTGAACAGCGGAACCGCCGAGGATCTGGCCGCAGACGATGAGGTACGCCGGCTTTACCTGGGTCAGAATTTTGAACTGAGGCGCCCCACCAGAAAAGATCCCACGCAGGATGAAATCGTGGAATTGTGCGGGGATGCCTGAGAAGGAACCTTGAAATTCTGTTCACAGAGTTGCGATCCAATCCCAACTTTCAGGGTCGTTGGAAGCAATCTTTTTACGATTCCTGTTCAGGATAGGCGGAATTAAAAATTATCGTATATTTGCAGCTCGAAAAATGCGGACGTGGCGTAATTGGTAGCCGTGCCAGACTTAGGATCTGGTGCCGAGAGGCGTGGGGGTTCGAGTCCCTTCGTCCGCACGAAAAATAACCGCCTCTTCTTTGCCGGAAGCACAGGCGGTTTTTTGAATGTATAAGGATTCAAATCCTCCCGCAGGGGTAAAAGTTGCTTTTTTAATTTTCAAAAAATCAATATGTTAACATATTTATTGTTAACTAATACACAATTCAATGCATATTTCCAGGACAAACACAGATGAGCTGAATGCAGTGATCAGACTCTCCATTGAGAAGAGCGACTATGAGGCAACAGTCAATGAAACACTGAAAGATTACCGCAAAAAAGCGAATATGCCGGGATTCCGCAAGGGAATGGTACCGGCCGGACTGATAAAAAAGATGTACGGGAAAGCCGTTTTGGCAGAGGAGATCAACAAGATGCTGAGTGGCGAACTGAACAGGTACATTCACGATGAAAACCTGCAGATTCTTGGGGAACCACTGCCCAATGAGACGGAACAAAAACAGATCAGTTTTGACACGGATGAGTCTTTCGAATTTGTCTTTGACCTGGGCCTTTCACCCGTCATTGACATCGATTTCCAAAAGGTAGGCAAGCTACCCTTTTACGAAATTGCCATCGATGCAGAGATGATTGACAACCAGGTAGAGGCCTTCCGGAACCGCTTTGGAACTTATGTTGATGCGGAAACTTCCACGGAGAATGATAACCTTATTGGCAGTTTGAAACAACTGGACGAAAAGGGGGAAATACTTGAGGGGGGTATTCAGGTGGAAGAGGCACAGGTATCCTTGAAAATGGTGCTGGCCAAGAAAGTCAAGAGCTCACTCCTCGGCAAGAAAGCCGGAGATGTGGTTAAATTGAATCCCAAGAAAGCCTTTGAGAACGATCATTACCTGAAACAGGTGCTGAAAATAGAAGATGCGCAGGCCGAATCGCTCACCTCAGATTTCGAACTGGCCGTTTCCAAGGTGAATACCTTTGTTCCGGCAGAACTCAACGAAGAGTTGTTTCAGAAATCGCTGGGTGGAGCATCGGATGTCACGACCGTTGAGCAATTCAAGGAGAAGTTGGCAGAGGACCTGAAAGCCAATCTTGGCTATTCATCCGAATACCGTTTCCTCGTTGATACCAAAGAAAAATTGGTCAATTACGTGGGGATGAAGCTGCCGGAGGAGTTCCTGAAAAGATGGCTGGTTTATTCCAACGAAAATATTACCAAAGAGCAGGTAGAAGAGGAGTTTCCCCATTTCGTGAAAGACCTGGAGTGGACCCTGATCAAAAACAGGCTCTCCAAGGACAACCACATTCAGGTGGGTGAAGCAGATGTGGTAGCTCTGGCGAAAGAGACGGCGCTGATGCAGTTCCGCCAGTATGGCATGTTCAATGTTCCCGACGAATATCTTGACAATTATGCGAAGTCCATTCTGAAAAACGAAGAGGAACGTCACCGCCTGATTGAGAAAAAATCGGAAAGCATGGTGCTGGAGTTCATCAAGGCGAATGCAGAACTCGAGGTGAAATCTGTTTCCCAGAAGGCATTCGACGACCTGTTTGAAAAATAGCGACTTACTTTTGTGAGAATATCTTCCCCTTGAATCTTTGAACGGGGTATTTTAATAACTTTGTGAATCGAACCTTTTTGTTTTGCGTACAAATAGAAAGGTTCGGTTTTAACAAAGTTATTTCATTTAAAATCATTTTGTCATGAGTCTAAAAAGTGATGAATTTCGCAAATTTGCGACCAAGCAGATGGGAATAAGCAGCTTGTCCCTTCACAAATTCGAATCTGTCCACGCCAGTTATATCTCCCCTACCATCATCGAAGAGCGCCAGATGAACATTGCCCAGATGGATGTCTTCTCCCGTTTGATGATGGACCGGATCATCTTTTTGGGAATCCCCATCGACGATTATGTGGCCAACATCATCCAGGCACAGCTGCTCTTTCTTGAGTCGTCCGACCCAGGGAAAGACATTCAGATTTATTTCAATTCGCCGGGAGGTTCTGTCCATGCCGGATTGGGCATTTACGACACGATGCAATACATCAACTGCAACATCGCCACCATTTGCACCGGGATGGCTGCCTCGATGGCTGCCGTGCTGATGACAGCCGGAACCACGGGAAAACGTTCTGCACTGAAACACTCCCGGATCATGATCCATCAGCCGATGGGCGGCGCACAGGGCCAGGCTTCCGACATTGAAATCACGGCCAGGGAGATCATGAAACTCAAACGTGAGCTCTATGAAATTATAGCCTTCCATTCCGGACAGACGCTGGAGAAGGTTGAGAAGGATTCGGACCGCGACTATTGGATGACGGCAGAAGAGGCCAAAGAGTACGGCATGATCGATGAGATTTTGTTTCGTCAGAAAAAATAGTTCAATGACTGGCTGTTCATAAATAAATTAGAATGAAGAAAGTTGACAGGTGTTCGTTTTGCGGACGGGAGAAGAAGGATGTTCAGTTGCTCATTGCGGGTATGGAAGGCCATATCTGCGAGAATTGCATCGAGCAGGCCCATTCGATCGTCGAGGAGGAGTTCAGGAAAAACATTGGTTTCGACCTCAAGGGGGTGGAGTTGAAAAAACCAAAGGAGATCAAGGCTTTTCTGGATCAGTATGTGATCGGACAGGACGATGCCAAAAAAATTCTTTCCGTAGCCGTTTACAACCATTACAAGCGGTTGAATCAAAAGGTAACCGAAGACGGTACCGAAATTGAAAAATCAAACATCATTCTCGTCGGACCCACGGGTACAGGCAAAACCTTGCTGGCCAAAACCATTGCCAGGATGTTGCACGTTCCTTTCACCATCGTGGATGCCACGGTGCTGACCGAAGCCGGATATGTGGGCGAGGACATTGAAAGTCTGCTTACACGGCTCTTACAAGCCGCAGATTACAACGTGGAAGCCGCAGAGCGTGGCATCGTTTTCATCGACGAAATTGACAAGATTGCCCGAAAAGGGGACAATCCATCTATCACCCGAGACGTTTCCGGAGAGGGAGTTCAGCAGGGATTGCTGAAATTGCTCGAAGGAGCCATCGTCAATGTTCCGCCGCAGGGTGGAAGAAAACATCCCGAACAGAAGATGATCCCCGTCGATACCAAGAACATTCTGTTCGTCTGCGGAGGAGCCTTTGAGGGGATCGAACGAAAGATTGGTTTGAGGCTGAACACGAAGGTGGTAGGCTACAAGGCCAGTGCCGAACACGGAAAGATCGACAGGGATCACCTGCTGCAATATGTCTCCCCGCAGGATCTGCGTGCCTTCGGACTGATTCCGGAGATCGTCGGACGTCTGCCGGTACTGACTTATCTGAGGCCACTCGACAGGGAGTCGCTGCGCCGGATTTTGACGGAGCCCAAAAATTCAATCATCAAACAGTACCACAAACTGTTCGAAATGGATGGAATCAAACTGGAATTTCTGGAGGCAACCCTGGACGTGATCGTCGACAAAGCCATTGAATTCAAATTGGGAGCAAGGGGACTAAGATCCATCTGCGAGACCATCATGATCGATGCCATGTTTGACATGCCTTCGGAGGGAGGAACCAGCATGGTGATCACTCCTGAATTTGCCATTGAAAAGATTGAAAAAATCAGCACATTTCATCTTTTGGCAGGTTAATGATTTGTAATAAATAATATTACCTTTGGTACGAATTAAAATTATAATAACAAATGAGTAAAGGAATTGTCAAATTCTTTAATGTAACAAAAGGATTTGGGTTTATCAAGGACGATGAGTCTCAAAATGAGTACTTTGTACACGTAACTGGCTTAATCGATCAAATCAAGGAAAACGACCATGTAACTTTCGAATTACAAGACGGAAGAAAAGGTCTTATCGCTGTAAACGTAAAACAAGCTTAAATAAAGCAAGTTTCGAACAAAAAANAGAGGGAATCCAAAAGGTTCCCTCTCTTTTTTGTTAAAAAGAAAGGCAAAAGGAGAAAGGCTAAAGGCNAAAGGCAAAAGGGAGGACTCCCATGTTTCGTTCTTCTGTCAGGAAAATTTGCAGAAGTTTAGTCCTTTTTTGACAATTGGAACAATACTTCCAACCTCTTAGCTCAAAACACATATTTCCGGAGTCCCCACTTTAGNCTTTAGNCTTTAGCCTTTAGCCTTTCTCCTTCTTCAGTTACTTCCGGCATAGATAATCAATCCGATTCCCACAAAGAATAGAAGGAACATGGCAGTCAATAATCCGGCTGTGCCTTTCGATCCCCTGAACTCTTTCCAGATAAAGACGCCCCAAAGGGCTGCAACGAGCGTAGCTCCCTGTCCCAGTCCGTAGGAGATGGGAAATCCGGCTTTGCCCGCTGCGATGATGCTCAGCGACATACCCACACACCAGATCATCCCTCCCAGTATTCCCGTCAGGTGGGCCTTAGCGCCACCCTTGAAATATTGGGTATAGCTGACGGGTGCCCCTTCAAAGGGTTTCTTCATCAAGATGGTATTGAACACGAGATTGCTGACCAGCACTCCCAGCGAAAAGAAGAGGGTAGCCGTGTAGGGAGTCAGAAATCCTGCCTTTGGATGGAAAAAATCATCTGCCATGGAACTGGCGACAAACCTGTAAAACAGGGCCATCAGCACACCGCCAACGAGCGAGAGCACAATCCCCTTGGTGGGTACTTTCATCGACTGGGAAGCCTTCTTCCGGTAGGCAATGGCGTCAAGGACGATGGCTAATGTGACCAGTCCGACTCCGGCAAACAACCAGGTCGCATTGCCCTGTGGCGTTGCGATAAAATTGATGATGACTCCAAGGACAAGTGCAATGCCGATCCCTACCGGGAATGCCACAGACATGCCAGCAATCGCGATGGCAGCGGCTACCAGGATATTGGCGGCATTGAAGATAATTCCGCCCAACAGGGCTTTCCCGAGGTTGGCGGGATCGGCCTGCTTCAGATCTGCCAGGAAGCCACGGCCCTGTTCGCCGATACTACCCAATGTAAAGGCAAAGAGAAGGGCCATCAAAACGATGCCAATCACATAATCCCAGTAGAAAAGTTCGAATCGCCAGGATTTTTCGGCCAGTTTCTGGGTATTGGCCCAGGATCCCCAGCAAAGCATCGTCACGAAGGTCAGGACGACGGCCAGGGTGTAACTTTCAACAATGTACATGGTGCGTAGAATTTAGAGTTGTAGTTTTTCATTGAAGTACTTCAAGTACTTAGAGTACTTCGGGTACTTAGAGTTTGGAATTTTTTTGTATAGTTTTAGATGTCACATTAGATAGAATCGCCCAGGATGGCTGGCATTTTGCGTTTGTTAATTGGTACTCCGGCATCAGCCAGTCGTTTGAGATGAAAGTCCAGATATTTTTCAGCGACTGGATTCTCCAGAAAGATATCAAATTTGTAGAGATGATCTTCTGATTCAATTACAAGGATGTTGCCGGTACCGTTGGGCCTGTTTACCCCTATGGGTTGCACCACGGAAGGGAAGTAACTGTTCCTTTTTCGTCCCTGCAAAATAAGTTTGACACTGCGAATGTCAGAAAACGGCAGGCGGATGGTCTTCCCTTTGGTTTCTGCCAGCAGAAGATTTTCCTCAAAAATTATCCTGCCAATTACCTTGTAACTTTTAAGGGCGAGCAAGGGGATTAGACAAAAAATTCCGAACCCAATCACAGGAGTGAGATATCTGTTCGCAGGATATTTCAGAAAAACGACAAACAGCAAAATCGCAAAGATCATAAATCCCGTTTTCAAAACTTTGAGCAGGATTTCATTGGATTTTTCTGTCAACGGAAAATTGTTTTTCATTGAAATTTGTTGATTTATTCAGACTAATTTCCTCAATGATTTTTTTCATTCATCATTCATCATCCATCACTTTTCATTTTTCACTTTTCACTTATCCTTAAACACCAACGCATCGCTCACATAAATCCTGCTGCCCTGTGATTCCGGTTTTTTGTCTCCTGTGACCACCAGTTTCATCGTGTGCTTTCCCGGTGCCAGGTGAAGGGCGTGGCAGATGTTGATGGGGGTCTGCTCCTGGTTGTTGTAGAAGAAATAGGTGTCGAAGGTGTTGTGCAGTTTACCGTCGAGGTACAATTCGGCTTTGCCGCCGTCCTTGGTCCAGTTTCCTTCGAGGGAGATGGCGGTTCCGTCAAACTCCAACTCCAGTGAATCTCCCTTCTTTCCTGCAAATTTGGCCTCTTTGGCTTTCACTCCAGAATTCTCGTCGGGAAGTTGGTAGGTTTGCCAGTCACCAACCGATTTCCATCTTTTTTCGTCGAAGATGGAGACCTTTTCGCTCAGCACCATTTTGGGAAAGCTGACTTCCAACGGAGCAGCCACCGGCGTCTGCACCCGAATGCTGATCAGTTCCGGTGTGACGGTTCCACCCTCTGCCACCACGTGGCCGACAGCATACTGGTAAGTCTTGTCCACCGCCTTGCGGAACGAATAATTGGTGTAAATGAAGAGAGAATCCTGCATTTCGTTTACCGCTTTTTTCATCGGTTCGGGCAGGTGGCTGAATCCTTTGACGACCCCCAGGATGGCCATCACGTTGGAGGGGTTGCAATCGGAGTCCTGACCGCACCGGGTGGTGATCTCCATCGTCTTCATCGGATCACCTTCGCCATAGAGTAAGCCGACCACGATGAAGGCACCGTTGAATTTGGCGTCGATGTTGAAGGCTTCGCCGGCAGTGCAGATGTGGGTTTTTCCCCATTTTTCCTCCAGTGCCTTCCAGGTGGCACGCCAGTCGGAAGGATATTTTTCCTTCAGGGCCAATACATCGCGGATAACTTTGGCATAGTCAGATTCGGCAGGCAAGGAACACAGGGCCTTCTCCACCACCTTGCGGAGGTCTTTTTCGAAGAACGCTTCAGCGTAGAGGGAAGAGAGGAAAACCCCTCCATAAAATCCATCTCCGTAATTCATAATATGGCCGATCTTGTCTGTCAGCTTCAGGGCACTGTTGGGCATTCCGGGTGACATAAATCCGATGTAATCGGCTTCGATCTGAAAATCGATGTCGTTGGCGTGAAAATTAAATTCCGGCGATCCCGAACGGGGAGGGAAGATGCTGTCGTAGTAATTTTTCCGTGACTGGGCATTGGCATGCCAGAGCATATACCCCGATTTGGCAAACAACTCCTGGTATTTCTTGGCAGGGGCATCGGTCCCAAACTGGTCCATCGTCTCCANGAAGGTCAGCTGGACATAGAGGTCATCTTGTGTGAGGGCACCCTTCGAATCGGCGGGTTTCCACCTGATCGAATCTTCAAAGGTTTTTCCCAGTGCGTGGAATTCGGTGGGAGCACCATAGGTCACCCCGATGATCTTTCCGGCCCAGCCGCCGGCAATTTTATCTTTCAGAATTTCGGGCGCGATGGTCCGGACGTTTGGATCAGGCCGGCTGCACGAAAGAAGCCATGGAGTGATGGTTAAAAATAGAAGGGTTGTAATTTTCATTGCAGTTAGTTATAAAAGTGAAAAGTGATAAATGAAAAGTGAAAAATGGAGTTCAAGTCTCCTGGTCCTATAGTCCTACAGTCCCCTAGTCCTTCTTCACGGGCAAGGAGATCATCCGTTGCTCAATGAAACTGCCCAGACTATCCGGACTCATTTTCATTTTGACATAGGCGTGTTTCCCGGCAGGATTTTCCTCCCAGCCGTTGCTGCCATCCGGGTTTACTTTGATGGTGCCTTTCACGGTAGTGAAGAATTTCTCCGGACCGTAAACGGCGATCAGGACGGCGGTCTGGTCCCAGCTCATGTGCCCTTTTTGCAGCTCTTTGGTGCCGGTCATGGCGATGCGGAAAGCATCCTTCACCGGACTGTTTATTGCGGGACTAGCAATGAGTTTCAAGCCGGTGGTGATTCTCTCACCGATTTCAAAGCCGGTAAAAATGATGGGGGTTGGCCAGTGTTCCGCACAATATCCGGAGGCAATTGAATCCATGTAGACGTTGTATTCCTTGCCTTTCGGGTACCAGCCTGCCATCGAAACCAGTTGTTTGACTTTTTTGGCCACGAGGGCCTCTCCGCTCAGCGGACTGACCTGGTCGGCTTTAGATTGCAACAGGTTGGCCAGGTTGGTCAGGAAGCCGATGGAGACCACGGTGACGGAACCATCCGGTTGGCCGGAGAGCACCTTCCGGTATTGGGTCACGGCATCCGGGGCCAGTCTGCTGGAGCTGGTTTGGTGGGGATATCTGGCGACGATCGAATCGGGCCAGTGCTGTTCGGATCCCATCGAGATTCCCTTCGATTTTGGTGCACCTACCGGGATGGCTGATCTCCCGAACCAGGTATTTATTACTTCAATGGTAGGGACGACCAGGGAGTCCTTGTTGCAGGCGAAGGTGCCGAGAATTTCGGCCTTGCCGCTGTCGGCCATCGCGTGAAGCACGGCGAAGGCACCCACATCGTCGAAGTCCGGACCGATATCGGAATCAAGAATGATGCTGACGGGTTTTGAAGGGATCCGTTTAACCTTTGGAGTACAAGAGAAGGTAATCCAAAGCAAGACCAACAGAAGGGGGAAATATTTCTTCATTTCTTAAGGATCAAAAGGTTAATTCTATCTCATTGCGGTAAGGAGCCGAAGCCTGGGCGCCCATCCTGGTCACGGAAATCGAGGCGGCCTTGCTGGCAAATGTGATGGCATTTTCGAGACCAACTCCTTCGGCGATTGCCACTGCCAGTGCCCCGTTGAAACAGTCGCCGGCGGCGGTGGTGTCGACGGGCTCGACGTGGAAGGCGGGTATCAGCTGACATTGCGAGTCTGTTACAAGCAGTGCTCCTTTGCTTCCCAGGGTGATGACAACCGTTTGCACTCCTTTTTCTAACAATGCCCTTGCAGCCTTTTCCGCACTTGGCAGATCGGTGACCGGAATTCCTGTGAGCAGTTCAGCCTCGGTTTCGTTGGGGGTGATCAGGTAAAGTTTTTTCAGCAGCGCGTCGGGCAGCGGTTGGGCCGGGGCGGGATTCAGAATCACTTTTTTCCCCGATTCAAAGGCCATTGTGGCAGCACAGACCACGGTTTCAAGCGGAATTTCCAGTTGCATCAGGACAATCTCTGCCTCCAGGATGGCCTCTCCGGCGTTGACAATATCCTCCGGAGTTAGTCTGGCATTGGCTCCCGGTGCTACCACGATGCAGTTCTCTCCTTGATCGTCTACCGTGATCAGGGCAATCCCGGAGGGGGAATCCGGATCCGAAAGAAGGTATTTCGTTTCCAGCTTCTCGGATTGAAAGAGTTTTTTAGCCTGAAGGCCGAAGAGATCCTCTCCGGTTTTGGCGATCAGGGCAACATTCCCGTTTAACCGGGCTGCGGCCACGGCCTGGTTGGCTCCTTTCCCTCCCGGATTCATCAAAAAATCGCCTCCCAGAATGGTTTCTCCCGGCAGTGGAAGTTTGGAGGTTTTTATCACCATGTCGGTGTTGCTGCTGCCGATGACGGTAATGCGGTTGCGGGTCATTTGAGGAGTTTTAGAAAAGTGAACTAAATTGACTAAAGTGAACTAAAGTGACCAAAGTTCTTTACAAAAATTCTAAGTTCTAGAGTGAGCTAAAGTTCGGAGACCCAAACGCCAGCTCACTTTAGTCAATTTAGTTCACTTTAGTCACTTTATTCCCTCAAGTTCATTCAAAATTAAGATAAAATTCCACAAAGCCCTCCTGCGGAATTTTTTAAAGGAAATTCTTGTTTATTTTGCAGTCTCAATAAATCAGTACATGAACATTTTAATCATAGGATCAGGGGGAAGGGAACATGCTTTTGCCTGGAAACTGAAGCAAAGCAGCAAACTGGACAAACTCTTCATCGCACCCGGAAATGCCGGGACGGCAGGACTTGGTCAAAACCTCGACATCGAATCTACCGATTTTGCCTCGATCAGGCAGGCTGTACTGTCCCATCACATTGGAATGGTGCTTGTGGGGCCTGAAATTCCGCTTGTAGCCGGCATCCATGATTTTTTTCTTTCAGATGCGCAACTGAAGGAGATTCCTGTCATTGGTCCCTGCCGGGAAGGTGCCAGGCTGGAGGGAAGCAAGGAGTTTGCGAAGGAGTTTATGGTGCGGAACGGCATTCCGACTGCGAAATATTTTACCGTTAATCAGGGAAATCTGGAGGAAGGCATTGGATTCCTGAGGCATCTTTCGGCCCCCTATGTGCTGAAGGCAGATGGCCTGGCTGCGGGGAAAGGAGTGCTCATTGTCGACAATTTGGAAGAGGCCATCGATTCGCTGAAGGAGATGCTGAACGGTCTTTTTGGAACCGCCAGTTCGACCGTTGTCATTGAAGAATTTTTGTCGGGGGTGGAGTGTTCGGTTTTTGTGCTGACAGATGGGATTCACTACAAAATATTGCCTGAGGCAAAGGATTACAAACGCATTGGAGAGGGAGACACCGGTTTGAATACGGGTGGCATGGGCGCCATATCGCCGGTGCCGTTTGCCACGAAGGAATTTATGCAAAAGGTAGAGGATCGGATGGTGAAGCCATCCATTGCGGGGTTGCAAAGGGAAGGGATCGAGTTCAAAGGATTCCTCTTTCTTGGTTTGATGAATTGCCAGGGAGAGCCCTACCTGATTGAATACAATGTCAGAATGGGTGATCCGGAGACGGAGGCCGTGCTGCTGCGCGTGCAATCTGATTTGGTGGATCTTTTTGAAGGTGTAGCAAGGGGAACGCTGGACGAAAAAGAGTTGGTCACCGATCCGGGAACGGCAGTTACAGTGATGGTGGTGGCCGGCGGTTATCCCGGCAGTTATGAAAAAGGAAAGCTAATCCGGAATCTGGATGCAGTGTCGGGGAGTGTGGTCTTTCATGCCGGCACACGGTTGGATGGCAATAATTTCCTTTCCAATGGAGGCAGGGTATTGGCGGTCAGTTCCCTGGCCGGTTCGATGGAGGAAGCCTTGTCATTGAGCTACAAAAACACTGGCAGGATCCATTTCGACAAGATGTATTTCCGGAGCGATTTGGGGTTTGATTTAAAATAGGTAAGATGTTGCTCAGGCTTTTCAACAGTAAAAATGTATACAGCGCCATTCTGATACCGATGGTGGCCTTCCTCTTTTGGATGGAGCCGTTAAGGGTACCTGTCACGCTGGCCATCATCCCCGGCGAGGGGATGATGCCGCTCTATACCTTTTTTGCCAAATTTTATAGCAGCAGCACCATTTGGCCTGTGGTGACCGGATTTTTACTGACCCTGCTGAATGCGTTGATACTCTCCCTGCTGAGTTATGAATTTCAGTTTCTGCAGCACCGGACCTTCCTGCCGGGAATTCTGTATGTGGCGATTGTCTCCTCGTTTCCCTCCCTGCAGACTTTTCATCCGGTTTATCCGGCCACCTTGTTCGTGTTGCTGGGGGTGTATTACATTTTCTCTACCTATCACCGAAAGAATGAGATCTCCTCCACCTTCAATGCCTCCTTCCTTCTCTCCATCGGAGCTCTCTTTTATCTGCCCGTCATTACCCTGTTGCCACTGATCTGGATTGCCATCTTTGTTTTGCAGAAGAGCGACAACTGGCGTCTGTTGGTCATTCCCCTGATAGGAATTTCACTGCCCTGGCTCTTGCTGTGGACTTTTCTCTTTGTATCCGGATCCGACCAGACCTTTATCGCCTCCATCCTCCAGGGAATGAAAAGTGTCAACAATCAATTCATGTTCAACTACGGGTTCCTGGTTGTCACCTGTTTTATTTTTCTCCTGTCTGCCCTGGGAAGCATCTCGCTGATCAATTCTGTGAGCATCCGCAAGATGAGTACCCGGAAATATTTCATCATTCTCTACTGGATGCTGGGACTCAGCATTCCTTCTGTTTTCCTGCTGCCGTCGACCGGATTGGGCATCATTGCAATATCCACTGTTCCGGTGGCCTTTTTGATTACCAATTTCTTCATGGCTGGCAAGCGAGGCTTCTGGAAAGAGTTTTTCTTCCTTGTTTTTCTAGCCACTCTGATGGCCGGCCACTTGTTACTCTTCGAACAATTCTGAACTTCCTGCCGGAAGTGCATCCGGCATGTCATCTTCGATCAGATGGTCCGGAAGTGATTTTTGCGTTTTGATTCCCAGCTCTTTTAGTTTTTCGGAAGTCCGAACAAGATTTCCTTTTCCCGTGTGCAATTTGTTGACGGCATTGTTGTAGTTGGTCTGGGCTGTTTCAATGCCCTTGCCGATTTTTTCCAGATCCTGCACGAAGTTGACGAATTTGTCGTAGAGAGATGCCCCGAGGGAGGCGATCTCCAGCGCATTTTTGGTCTGGTTCTCCTGTTTCCAAATGGAGGAGATGGTACGTAGCGATGCGAGCAGCGTGGAGGGGCTCACGATCACCACCTTGTTGTCCCAGGCATAGTTGAAAAGTTCCTGATCTTCCTGGATGGCAATGGCGAAGGAAGATTCTATGGGCAGGAAAAGCAGTACAAAATCGGGACTGTTCAGATTTTTTGCAGTCGGATAATGTTTATCCGAGAGCATTTTGATGTGGGACCGAAGCGATTTCAGATGATCTGCGAGATGCTGGATCCGGAGTTCGTCGGATGTTTCGTTCACCAGTCTCTCATAGGCCACCAGCGAAACTTTGGAATCCACGATCAGGTGCTTCTTGTCGGGCAGATGGATGATCACATCGGGCCGGATCTGTTTTCCGTCGCTGTTTTCGTCTACTACTTCCCGCTCATATTCTCTTCCGAGCGTCAGGCCGGAACGTTCGAGTACCCTTTCCAACACCACTTCTCCCCAGTTGCCCTGCTTTTTCACATCACCTTTGAGAGCCTGGGTTAAATTTTGTGCATCGTTGCTGATTTTGTGGTTGAGCTCCTGCAGTTTTTTCAGTTCCACTTTCAGGTCAGTCTGGTCCCGCAGTGTTTTTTCATACGACTCCTCCACCTTCTTTTCGAAGGTCATTATTTTTTCCTTGAGCGGAGAGAGAATCTCCCCGATATTTTTCTGGTTGAGGGTAGTAAATTCAACAGAATGCTCTCTCAGAATTTTGTGTGCCATGTTTTCAAACTCAACGGTTAGCCGTTTTTGAATCTGCTCGAGTTCTGTGGCCTTGTCTGACAGCTCTTTTTTGGCATGTTCCAGTTCCGACAGGGAGGTGGTCAGGAGTCGGATGGAATCTTCGTTCTTCTGTCTTTCATTGCTTAGTTCAATTTTCAACTCAGAAAAATCTTTTGACAAGGATGCCAGCTGCTGTTCGGCCAGTGACCTGTTTTTTTCTGCTTCCGCGATTTTCGCTTGCATCATTTTCTCCTTTTCATTGTGTTGATGTGCGTCCGAAGCGCGCAAGTCGCCTATACGCTTCTGTTGCCAGAGAAAAATCAGGGAACCGCCAACCAAAAGAGACAGGATAGGATAGAGAATTTCCATGTGGTGATATTTTGCCTAAATATAAAAAAAGCGCAACCGTTTTAGTCGATTGCGCCTGCATTTGTGCGGAAATATTTTCAGGGGAAACGGTAGACAAGCGAGTTGATCACCATTCCGGCTCCGACAGAAGTCAGAATAATGTGGTCGCCCGACTCGAGTGCATGGTCCTCCATCTTGTTTTTCAGAATCAGGTCCAGCAAGGGTTGGTACCGTAGCCGTGGATGAGTTCCCGAGTGTGCGGATGGTCATTGGCATAACATCGGGATTGAACTCCTTGATGCCATAAAGTTTAAACACGCGCTGCAGGATTGCCTCATCCATCTTTTCGTTGGCCTGGTGGATGAGTACTTTTTTGATGTCTGTCAGGTGAAGCCCCGCCTTGTCGAGGCTCTCCTTGACGACTCCCGGAACGGCACTCAAAGCATAGGCATAGACCTTGTGACCCGCCATTCTGATGTTTAATTCGGTGCCGTGGTAATTTGGATTGAGGGAGACTCCCATCTTCAGCATCACCGGATCGTTGTCTGACCTGCTGGCCTGAGAAAGGATGCCAACGGGTGTTTCACTTTCCACTGCCTCGACGATCACTGCACCGGATCCGTCAGAAAAGATCATCCTGTCGCGGTCGTAAGGATCGGAAACCCTGGAATTCAGATCTGAACCTACCACCAAACCACATTTGAACATGCCACTTTTGATGTAGGCATTGGCCACGATCATGGCAGTGGTCCAGCCTGGACATCCTGCATTGATGTCGTGGGTCAGTACATTGGTGTTTTTGATTCCCAGTCCCAGTTTCACCCTGTTGGCAATCGCAGGTACCTGCTCTGAACGGTAGGTGCCCGGAAAGATGTCTCCAAAGTTGTGAGCGGCAATGATGAACTCCAGTTTCTCCCTGTCAAAGCCAGAAGAGGTGATGGCATCTTCGGAGGCAAAAGTGGCCAGATGGCTGGTGGCCTGATCCGGCTCCGCGTAGCGGCGTTCTTCGATGTTGGTGATTTCGTTGAATTTTCGGATGATCTCCTCGTTGGGAGTTTCGAATTTTTCCCCTGTGGAGGGATCATAAAATTCCTTGTCCAGAAAGTAGCTATTGGGTATTACGGTGGGGGGGATGTAGGATCCGGTTCCCACGATAACGGTATAAATCTCTTTACTCATAATTAAATTGTTATTCGAAATTCTTTTATCTTGTTTTCATCAATTGTTTCAATGCTGAAATTATTTCCGTCGAAAATGCCGTAACTGAATTTCCTGATCCAGTCGCCCAGGATGATCAGCCGGGAGTTTTCGTCAACCGGCGTATCCAGGATGATGTGTCTGTGACCAAAGACGAAAAAATCAAAATGTTCGACTGCTGCAACACTTTTTGCAAACAGGTATTGTTCTTCCCTGGCGAGCTCCTTTAATCCCTGATCTCCATTCTTGTAGGAGAGCCGGCTTTTCTTCGACCAATAGTGTGCCATTCTGAAAGAGAGGTCCGGATGGATTTTTGCAAAGGCCCACTGTGCAATCCGGTTGTGAAAAAAATTCTTGATCAGCTGGTAGCCAAAATCTTTTTTCCCCAGGTCGTCTCCGTGTGAAAGGAAAAATTTTTTTCCCAGAAGTTCCATGGAAACGGTATCCCTGTGAACGATCATGCCTGCCTCTTCCGTCAGGTAGTCGAAGGCCCAGATGTCGTGATTTCCAGTAAAAAAATGAACGGGAATACCGCTGTCACTTATTTCCGCCAACAGACCCAGTGACCTGACGAAACCCCTCGGTACCACCTTCCTGTATTCGAACCAAAAGTCGAAGAAGTCGCCCATTATGAAGATCATGGAAGCATCCTTTCTGATCGAATGAAGCCAATCTACAAAGAGCAACTCTCGTTCCCTGTTGTCCTTTAAGGCAGGAGCCCCCAGGTGCAGGTCAGATACGAAATAGATTTTTTTCCCGATAACCACAGTCAATTTTTATGGCAAATCCATGCAGCCGATTTCTGAGGCAAAGATAGAGGTAAATCGTCATTTCGCAAGACCAATTTTTATTTGGGCTGTTTTGTGGGAATTTTCAGACGGATTCGACGCCCATTTTTAATTGAAAGCATAGGGCAATGGGCTACAGGCCGAAAGCTATTGGCTTTTGACTCGGAAAACGGAGATAATCCAAAATCGGAACTACTCACTGCCGGGTGGAAGCCGGATCAGAGCATTTTGGCCAGTGTTGCATTGAGCGCAGGACCCTGCAAATTCTTTGCAACGATGTTACCCTGCTTGTCAAGCAAATAATTGGAAGGAATGTTGTGGATGTTGAAGCTGATGAGCGCGGAAACACTTCCTTTCATGTCCCCTACGTTGATCCAGTTCAGGTGATCCTCGGCGATGGCGGAAGTCCAGGCCGATTTGTCGTCATCCACACTGACCATGTAAATTTCGAAGCCCTTGTGTTTGTATTTTGCATACAATTCGGCCAACACCTGGTTTTGAATCCGCGATGTACGGTCTTTGGCCGACCAGAAGTGAAGCAGCACATATTTCCCGTGCAGCGACCAAAGGGAGCGATCGATGCCTGATGGATCCGGTAGTTTGATATCGGGCGAATTGACTGCTTTTTCGTTCATCAGGGTATTGAATTTGGCATTTTTTTGCTCCTTCAGGATGTTCACTGCATTGGCGTAAAGGGCCTTGACCTGATCATTTTTGGGATAGACGGCAAAAAGGGCAGATGCGGCCGTCTTCATGGCTTGAAAATCGTTGGCGACATAGTTGTTGGCATCCCATTTCTGGTAGAGGGCAAAGACACTCGCCATAGAAAATGGGTTTCTTTTGACGAAATCATTCACGTAGGTGGTATAGTCTGTAGCCAGTTTGAGGTACTCCTTGTCCATTCGTTCGAGTTCGGGTTGATATCCGGCATCGTATTGGTGTTTGGTGTAGCGCACGCGAATGGAATCCATTTTCCCCTTTGCCCTGGCATAACCAAGCGTGAGTTCGCGCACCTTGGCCGAATTATCCGAGCCACTTACCGTGTAATCCGAGGCGAAATGGTTGTAGGTTCCGGTGATGACTGCATTTTCGGTTGAATCCAGCAACAAGGTGGCAAAATTTCCATCTGAGAGTTTCAACAGGAAGAAGGTGGGGGCACTAACCTTTCCTTTCAACTTAAATTCGCCTGACTTGTCCAGTTTGACTGAATCGATGGTCTTCTGTGAAGTGGTGAGCAGTAAGTTTAAGTAGATGGTTTTACCGGCACCGTCCTCAATTTTTCCGGAAATGGTGTAGTTGTATTTTTTTCCGCAGGAGACAGTAAGCAGGACAATTGCCAGCAATGCAAGGATTCGGTTCATTTTTTCCTTTTTAATTAATTGGATGGTAAGCGAACAAAATTTTCGAGTTTAGCTTCCCGGTAGGTTAGCTACGAAACAACAAAAATAAAAATTAGTAGCCAATAAATGAACCTAAAACGGAAAGAGCATGGTATAAAGTGAAAAATGCGGAATCGGGGTGCATTTTTACTTATTTTTGCATTTTATTTCATTTGCGTGCAACTACATTACGGATTAGACAATTTTAAAGCAGCAGGCCCGGTGTTGACCATTGGGACGTTTGACGGGGTGCATCTCGGTCACCGGGAGGTGATTGCCGAACTCAGGCGGATCACGCATGAAACCGGCGGGGAGTCAGTGGCTTTTACCTTTTTCCCCCATCCACGGATGGTGGTTACGCCGGAGGAGGACACCATCCGGTTGCTGTCGACCAAGGCGGAGAAGATTGAACTGCTTGAGGAGCTTGGCTTGGATCACCTGGTCATTTTCCCTTTTACCAGGGAGTTTGCGCTGCTATCGCATACGGATTTTGTGAAGGAGCTCCTTGTGGACAAGATGCACATTGTTAAGCTGGTAACAGGATACGATCACAAGTTTGGTCACGACCGCAAAGGCGATTTTCAGGCCTTGCTGCAGCTGGGCAAAGAGTACGGGTTCGAGGTGGAGCAACTGAGCCCCTTGCTCGTCGAGAATGTGACGGTCAGTTCCACCAAAATCCGGCAGGCCCTCGAGAGCGGTGACATTGCCAGGGCCAATCACTACCTGGGCTATGATTACCTGCTGAAGGGTAAAGTGGTGGAAGGGAGAAGACTGGGCAGGGAACTTGGGTTTCCAACGGCCAACATCCTGCCTGAAGATAGTCATAAAATGGTGCCAGCAAATGGAGTCTATGCTGTTCATGTTCAGGTTGGGGGAGTCCGTTACCGGGGAATGCTGAATGTTGGGACGCGTCCGACCGTCAACAGCAATGTGGATCACAGAAGCATCGAAGTGAACCTGTTTGATTTTTCAGCTGACATTTATGGCCACGAGATCGCCGTGAGCTTTGTGGAGCGAATCAGGGATGAGGTGAAGTTTGAGAGTGTGGAAAAGCTCAGGGAGCAACTGGAAAAAGATAAAACAAGAACATTGCATATATTTGCAAACCAATTCTGATTTTTAAAAACAGACCGGCTGGCCGCCGGTTTAAAATTTCATACCATGAACGATTACAAGGTACAGGACATCTCCCTTGCGGCATTTGGACGCAAAGAGATCGAGATCGCAGAAAAAGAGATGCCGGGACTGATGTCCCTGCGCGCAAAATATGGGGTTGAAAAGCCATTGAAGGGGGTTCGGATCATGGGCTCCCTCCACATGACCATTCAAACTGCGGTGCTGATTGAAACGCTGGCCCATTTGGGTGCCAGGGTACGATGGGCATCGTGCAATATTTTTTCAACCCAGGACCATGCGGCTGCAGCCGTCGCAGCGGCCGGGATACCGGTTTTTGCCTGGAAGGGGGAGAGCCTCGAGGCTTACTGGTGGTGCACAGAGCGGGCACTGGATTTTGGAAACGGTTTGGGACCTCAACTGATTGTTGACGATGGCGGGGATGCCACGATGATGGTTCACATCGGTTTTGCGGCCGAGAAAAATCCCGCAATTTTGGACGGCAAGACGGAAGGGGAGGATGAAAGGCAACTTTACCTTGCACTGAAAAATATCCTCAAAGAGACTCCGGCGCGCTGGAGCAATGCCATCAAAGAGATCAAGGGCGTATCGGAGGAGACCACCACCGGGGTACACCGTTTGTATCAAATGATGGAACGCGGAGAGCTGATGTTTCCTGCCATCAATGTGAATGACTCCGTGACCAAATCTAAATTTGACAACCTGTATGGATGCCGCGAGTCGCTGGCCGATGGGATCAAGCGGGCAACGGATGTAATGGTAGCAGGGAAAGTCGTTCTGATTTGCGGATACGGTGATGTGGGCAAAGGATGTGCACGATCACTCAGGGGATATGGTGCACGTGTGATTGTAACAGAAATCGATCCGATCTGTGCCCTGCAGGCGGCCATGGAGGGCTTTCAGGTGGCAACCATTGAGGATGTCGTCCGCGAATGCAATATTTTCGTCACCACCACCGGGAACAGGGACATCATCACCGCAGAACATCTCGCGGCGATGCCGGATCAGGCCATTGTCTGCAACATAGGTCATTTCGACAATGAGATTCAGGTGAGCCGACTGGAAAAATGGCCGGGAATTCAAAAGATAAACATCAAACCTCAGGTAGATAAATATTTATACCCTGATGGTCACGCCATTTTCCTACTGGCGGAAGGTCGGTTGGTGAATCTGGGCTGTGCCACGGGGCATCCCTCCTTTGTGATGAGCAACTCCTTTACCAATCAGACGCTTGCCCAACTGGATCTATGGAAAAACAACTATGAAATTGGTGTTTACAGATTGCCCAAGCATCTGGATGAAGAGGTTGCCAGGCTGCACCTGGCTCAGTTGGGGGTCAAACTGACGACCCTGACGACCGAACAATCCGAATATTTGGGGATTCCCAAGGAAGGGCCGTACAAGGCGGAGCATTACCGGTACTGAAGGAGGCCAAAGGCAAAAAGGGCATTTGAGCTGAATCAAGAGCTCCTCTCTAAAAGTAAAAGACGCTGCAAATCAAGATTGCGGCGTCTTTTACTTTTGCCTTTTGCCTTTCTCCTTTTGCCTTCTTTAGTTGTGTACCCAGATCCTGTTGTCCAGCACCGTGACTGCATATTGTTTCAGGTTTCTTGTAGATGGACCCTTAACGGGGTATCCCCCATTGTACAGAATGTATTGCGAGCCGCAAATCTTGCAGGTAGCAATGGGATTGCTGCTCTGGATGATGCCGGTCTTTCCCGGGTTGGTCTCAACGATGCTGGTGGTAGAGCCTTCCAGCGGGCAGCAGGCATCGTAGGCGTAATAGGTCTGGTCGCTGACGCAAATCACAATCACGCCGGCATAACCTGCGGAAGGGAAAGTCATCGAATTGCCCGGGATTAGCAGGTTGTTGTAGTTTACGAGTGAGATGTACTGGTCAACTTTTACGTAGGGGACATAATTGTTCTGATTGTCTGCACAAGCGAGTAACCCGATTACAAGGGAAAGGAACAAAGTACCGGAAAGGGTTCTGGTTTTCAGGTTCTTTGAGGAGTTATCTTGATTTTCCATGGTGTAAAAATAATAAAATGGATGAAGGTTTCGGTATCCGTAATCACATAGACTGTAATTGGTTCCCGGATGGTGTAAATTTCGAAATTATTTGTGAAGGATAGAAAAAAAATTGTGTCTCAATTTGTAAATTAAAAAAGAATATTTTTACATTTGTGAGATATCAAATAAATAGAAGAGCTCCGAGGTTTGGAGTTCTTCTGTTTTTATGTATAATATCTGAAAAATAGACCACCAGAATGACCAAAGCTACTTATATCTCTGCAGAAGGTTTGAAAAAACTGAAAGGAGACCTTGATCGGATGCTCAACATTGAAAGACCAGCCATCTCCAAACTGATCGGTGAAGCCATTGAAAAGGGAGATATCTCTGAAAATGCGGAGTATGATGCGGCCAAGGATGCACAAGGTATGCTTGAGGCGAAGATTGCCGTTCTGCAGGATCAGATTGCCAATGCCCGGATCATTGACCAGTCCAAGATTGAAACGGATGTGGTGCAGATCATGAACAAAGTGACGATCAAGAATGTAAAGAACAATGCCGTGATGGTTTACACAATCGTTTCTGACCATGAATCGGATCTCAAAATGGCAAAGATCAGTGTTAGCACCCCCATTGCCAAAGGATTGCTGGGAAAGAAAATCGGTGATGTCGTAGAAATACAGGTACCATCCGGGGTGATTCCGTTTGAGATCATCAACATTGAACTTGGACAATAAATTTCTTGTACCATGGCTTCCATATTTTCCAGGATAGCGGCGGGGGAGATTCCCTCCTATAAGGTGGCTGAGAATGATTTTTACCTTGCCTTTTTGGATATTTTCCCGCTGACCAGGGGTCATGTGCTTGTCATTCCCAAAAAAGAGGTGGATTATCTATTTGATCTGGACGAGGCTACCTATGCCGGATTGATGAATTTTGCCAGGAGAGTGGCAATTGCCATTGGTGAGGTCATTCCCTGCAAGAGAGTCGGCGTGGCTGTTTTGGGACTGGAGGTGCCGCATGCACACATCCATCTGGTGCCATTGAACAGTGAAAAGGATATTGACTTTTCAAAGGCCAAGCTACAGTTCACGCAGGAAGAGTTTTCCGCTACCGCTAAGTTGATTGCAGCGGCATTTCAGGCGGGATAGCCCTTTGACCATTCTACACCGTTCGTGTACCGGTTCGCTTTTTCTCCCAGTCCTAAAGTCTCCTCGTCTTACAGTCTTACGGTCTTCCCAGTTTTGCGCCTCACTTCACGCGGTCGGGGTTTTTGCGTACGAAATCTTCCCAGTTTTTTGCTCCCTTTTCGGATACGGGGTTTTTCATCTGAAGGTAGTGACATACGGCTGCGGCCAGTCCGTCTGTGGCATCCAGGTCGGAAGGCATGATGGTCATTCCGAACATCTGTTTGAGAAAATAGGCCACCTGTTCCTTGGAGGAGGCACCGTTTCCTGTGATGGCCTGTTTGATGCGCAGTGGTGCATACTCGAAAATGGGTACGTTCCTGTAGAGTGAAGCGGCCATGGCCACCCCCTGTGCCCGGCCGAGTTTCAGCATCGACTGGATGTTTTTGCCAAAGAAAGGGGCCTCCAGGGCCGTTTCATCCGGCTTGTATTCGTCGACCAGGTAGAGTGTTCTGTTGAAAATATGGCTGAGTTTCTGGTAATGGCCGATAAATCCGGATGTTTTCACCACGCCCAGGGCGACAATGCTTACCTTGTTGTCGTCTACCCTGATCACACCGTAACCCATGATGTTGGTTCCGGGGTCAATGCCCAGAATGGTTTTGTTGATGGCCAATTTCTTTTTTTATCAAATTTAACCGAAAAATTGGTTGAAACGACAGCTAATTTAGGAGAAGCAACGTACAATGGTATAAATATGGGTTTCGTCTGCTATAAATTAGTTATCAAACCTAGGTTGTTAACAAGTTTTCAACAGGTTTTCAACAATTGAATGGATATTATTTATATATTTCGTGCTTGAAAGTGACCCCTGTAAACGTATGGGCAGAATCCAAATGTGGTTTTCTCCCAGCAGGATGTTTTACAATGTAACCAAAAGGGTAACATTTTTGTCATTTGACTGTTATCTTTAGTAAGGATTGATTTTTTTTTGTAAATCGGGGTAACTTTGTAACATAAAATTGTATTAACAATAACAGTGCACTCCTCGAAAGTAAAAGAATTTTACCGATTTTGGGATTTGCATACAAAATATAATGAACCTGCCACATATATGGTTGAGATAAAAGCACCCAAGAATGCCTCCCTTAAAGTTTTATCTGCTTGTAAGGTTTTGGTAACCACCATATTATTATTTGCAACCGCTTTTTCTCAGGGAGCAGGGTTATCGGGGTATGGAAATTCGTCAATTTCCATTTCGTCAAATGCCATTCATGAATACAGTCCTTCTTTTGCCGGCAACTGGGTAGGTGAGTCTGGATTTGGCTCGAATCCGGCATCTTCGGTTCCCGCTCCTGCACCGGCTGATGTTACGCAGTGTGAAGGTTTGAATGCTACTTTTCAGGTTTTTGTCGCTGGTCCGTACCAGTGGCAGGTGAGTATCAATGGCGGGGCAACCTGGAGCGATTTGGCGGGTGAGACTTCCCAGAACTTGGTGTTGAGTGGCATTACGCTCAGCATGAGCGGGAATGAATACCGTTGTCAGATTGCAGGTGTGCCAAGTTCAGGGGCACTTCTGACAGTCACTGCCGCACCTGTTTTGACCAGTTCCCTGAGTCCGGCGGCTATCTGTTCGGGGAATACCTTCAGTTATACGCCCACCAGTTCTGTCGGTGGCAGCATCTTTTTTTGGAACAGGGCTGCTGTGGCAGGCATCAGCAACGCGGTTGGCAGCGGAATGGGTAATCCCAATGAGATTCTGACCAATACGACGGCACTTCCCATCAGTGTGACCTATCAATACACCGTGATGGCTGCCGGTTGCAGCAATGTACAGAATGTGGTCGTTACCGTGAATCCTTCCCCCGTATTGTCAAGTTCATTGACTCCAGCGGCCATATGCAGCAATACCATTTTTAATTACACACCAACCAGTTTGACGGGTGGGACTGCCTTCAACTGGAGCCGGGCTGCGGTAGCGGGCATCAGTAATCCGCTTGCCACTGGTAGTGGCAACCCCGGTGAAACTCTGGTGAATACCACCAATTCTCCGGTCAGTGTTACCTATCGTTATACCCTAACGGCCAATGGATGCAACAACATACAAAATGTGGTAGTCATCGTGAATCCGTTGCCTTTGTTGAGTACCACACTGACTCCCGCCGCAGTATGCAGTGGGACTTTCTTCAGTTATGTTCCGGCGAGCACCACCGCGGGCGTGGCCTTCAACTGGAGCCGGTCTGCGACAGCCGGTATCAGCAATGCTGCCTCGAGTGGTTCCAACAATCCCAATGAGGCATTGGTGAATACGACCTCCTTACCTGTCAGCGTGACCTATCAGTTTACCCTGACGGTGAATGGGTGCAGCAATGTGCAAAATGTGGTTGTTGTCATCAATCCTTCGCCCGTATTGACCAGTTCCCTGACTCCGGCGGCAATCTGCAGCAACGGAGTTTTCAGCTATGTTCCGACAAGTGCGACAGGTGGCACGACTTTTAACTGGAGTCGTGCTGCAGTAGCAGGGATCAGTAATCCGGCTGGAAGCGGAACCGGTAATCCAAATGAGACGCTGGTTAACACGACTGCCTCTGCAGTCAGTGTGACCTATCAGTATACCTTAACGGCAAATGGGTGCACCAATACGCAGAATGTTGTAGTAGCGATCAACCCAACTCCTGTCTTAACCAGCAGTTTGACGCCGCCTGCCATTTGCAGTGGCAGTGTGTTTAGTTATCTCCCTACCAGTGCAACTGGCGGTACTACCTTCACCTGGAGCAGATCGTTTGTTGCCGGTATCAGCAATCCGTTTGCGAGTGGTGCGGGCAATCCGAATGAGACGCTGGTCAATACAACGGCAGCTCCTGTGAATGTGACCTATCAGTTTACCCTGCTTGCCAACGGATGCAGCAATACACAGAATGTGGTTGTAACCGTGAATCCCCTTGCAGTATTGTCGAGCACCCTGACGCCGGCTGCGATTTGCAGCAACGGAACATTCAGCTATGTACCAACCAGTGCAACAGGAGGAGCCACCTTCAACTGGAGTCGTGCTGCGGTGGTTGGCATTGGCAATGCTCCGGCCAGCGGAACCGGCAATCCGGGTGAAGTGCTGATCAATACCACCGGCGCAGCCATTGCAGTCACTTACCAATATACCATTTCGGCCAATGGCTGTGGCAATACTCAGCTAGTGGTGGTAAATGTCAATCCGGCACCGGTACTTACCAGTTCCCTTACACCACCTGCCATTTGCAGCAACGGCCTGTTCAGCTATTCTCCCACGAGTTCCACTGCTGCAGTAACTTTTAACTGGACACGCGTTGCGGTGGCAGGGATCAGTAATCCTTTGGCCAGCGGAACCGGCAATCCAAATGAAACATTGATCAATACAACCTCTTTACCGATCAATGTAACCTATCAGTATACCCTCTCGGCGGGTGGGTGTACCAATCCATCTACCTTTGCGGTGGTTGTGGTGGTCAATCCATCACCGGTGCTTTCCAGTGTGCTGGCCCCTGCAGCCGTATGCAGCAACAGTGTATTCAATTACATCCCTACAAGTGCAACTCCTGGAGCATTGTTTACCTGGAGTCGTGCCGCAGTAGTGGGTGTAAGCAATCCCTTGGGAAGTGGAAGCGGTAATCCCGGCGAAACACTTGTCAATACCAGTTCAATTCCGATCAATGTAATTTATCAGTACAATACTTCTGCCAATGGATGCAGCACAAATCAAAATGTAACTGTTGCCGTTAATCCTGCCGCAACGCTTACCAGCACGCTAACACCGGCAGCCATTTGCAGCAACAGCACCTTCAGTTATGCACCGACCAGTGCAACGGCAGGTACCGCATTTACCTGGAGCCGCGCGGCAGTTGCCGGAATCAGTAACGCGCCTGCCAGTGGGATTGGCAATCCGGCAGAAATCCTGATTAATACATCATCTGCACCTGTCAGTGTTACCTACCAATATACCTTAACGGCCAATGGTTGCAGCAACATCCAAAATGTTGTGGTTTTGGTCAATCCGATGCCGGTATTAAACAGTACGCTGACACCGGCCGGAATTTGCAGTAACTCACTATTCAGTTATACTCCTACCAGCCTGACTGTTGGGGCGTCTATTACCTGGACCAGAGCACTGATCGCCGGGATCAGTAATCCAGCATCCAGCGGCAGCGGAAATCCGAATGAAACGCTGATTGATACAAATACCTCCCCTGTCAATGTTACCTACCAGTATACTCTAACTGCCAATGGCTGTAGCAACAGCCAGAATGTGGTGGTTCCCGTGAGTCCGATACCCGTGCTGACAAGTTCCCTGACGCCACCGGATGTGTGCAACAACGGTTCGTTCAGCTATACCCCAGCCAGTTCGACCCCAGGTGTCGTATTTACCTGGAATCGGGCAGCTGTTGTCGGAATCAGCAATCCGGTCGGCAGTGGAACCGGCAATCCAAATGAGACACTGGTCAATACGACAAATTCGCCGGTAAGTGTAACTTACCAATACACGCTGACATCGAATGGATGCAGCAATACACAGAATGTGGTAGTGGCAGTGGATCCTGTTCCGGTCCTGACCAGTGTATTGACCCCAGCCGCGGTATGCAGCAATACAATATTTAGCTATAATCCAACCAGTTCCACTCCTGGGACTACTTTCACCTGGAGTCGGGCAACAGTCCCCGGAATCAGTAATCTGGTAGGCAGTGGGGCAGGTAATCCCAACGAAACGCTGGTCAATACCACTTCTCTACCCATCAGTGTCACTTATCAGTACACACTCTCTGCCAATAGTTGTTCCAACGTTCAAAATGTGGTAGTTGTTGTCAATCCCATGCCTGTATTGACCAGCTCACTTGCTCCACCTGCTATTTGCAGCAACAGTTTATTCATTTATACTCCAACCAGTTCGACAGCAGGAGTCACCTTCAACTGGACCAGGTCAACACAGCTGGGAATCAGTAATGCAGCTGCTGTCGGTTCCGGAATTCCCAATGAAACGCTGGTCAATACCACATCGGCACCCGTCAGTGTCACTTATCAATATTCCCTGACTGCTTCCGGATGCACAAACCCTGTGACCTATCCTGTTGTGGTGGTAGTCAATCCTTCTCCGGTGTTAAGCAGCAGCTTGTCCCCGGCAGCCATTTGCAGTAACAATGTATTTAACTATGTCCCAACGAGTGCCACAGCCGGAGTCACTTTCAATTGGATCAGATCTGCCGTAGCCGGGATCAGCAATCCTTTGGCCAGTGGAATCGGCAATCCCAACGAGGCCCTGGTGAATACAACCACTGCCCCTATCAACGTAACCTATCAGTATACATTGGCTGCCAACGGATGCACCAATACCCAAAATGTTGTGGTGGTAGTCAATCCATCCCCATTTCTGACGAGTACGCTTACGCCGGCGGCAGTTTGCAGCAACAGTCCTTTTAGCTATACGCCTACCAGTCTGACAGTTGGTACAACCTTTAACTGGAGCCGGTCAGCGGTGGTTGGTATCAGCAATCTTGCCGCAAGCGGTGCAGGCAATCCCAATGAAAATCTGATTAATACGACAGCCAATGTAGTTGCCGTTACCTATCAGTATACTTTAACCGCAACCGGATGCAGCAACGTCCAAAATGTGGTGGTTGATGTGAACCCTCTGCCATCCCTAACCAGTTCACTGACACCCCCGGCCGTATGCAGCGGAAACGTATTCAATTATTCACCGACTAGTTCTACAGCAGGTACCACATTCAACTGGAGTCGTGCTGTAGTGGCCGGTATCAGCAACGGTCTGGCAAATGGTACAGACGATCCGAATGAAACACTAATCAACACGACCCCATTGCCCGTCAGTGTCACTTATCAATATTCACTGGCTTCTGCCGGATGTTCCAATCCTGCCCTTTTCTCAGTCGTTCTGGTGGTCAATCCATCACCTGTCTTGACCAGTACGCTGACACCTTCTTCCGTTTGCAGCAATACGCTGTTTAGCTATACACCTACCAGTCTGACAGCGGGCACCACCTTTAGCTGGAGCAGGGCGGCCATTGCCGGCATCAGCAATCCATTTGCCAATGGAACGGGAAATCCAAATGAGACGCTCGTCAATACGACTGCATTGCCAATCAGTGTTACCTATCAGTATACACTGACAGCCAATGGCTGCAATAATGTGCAAAATGTGGTGGTGGTTGTCAATCCGTCGCCGGTATTGACCAGTAATCTGACTCCGCCGGCCATCTGCAGCAGCAGTTTATTCAGTTACGCACCAGCAAGTTCTACGGTGGTGCCACTTTCAATTGGAGCAGGGCCGCAGTGCCCGGAATCAGCAATGCGTTTGCAAGCGGTGCCGGCAACCCCAACGAGGTTTTGGTGAACACTACCGCATCTCCTGTTAGTGTAACCTATCAATATACCCTGACGGCCAATGGTTGCAGCAACATTCAGAATGTGGTTGTCGTGGTGAATCCGATTCCCGTATTGACCAGCACGTTGACACCACCTGCCATTTGCAGCAACAGTATCTTCAGTTACCTCCCGACCAGTTCTACAGTAGGAGCAACCTTTACCTGGAGCAGGGCAACAGTGGCCGGTATCAGCAATCCGCTTGCCAACGGAATAGGAAATCCGAATGAGACCTTAATCAATACAGGCATTGTTCCAGTCTCTGTCAATTATATCTTTTCAGTAAGTGCCAATGGTTGTGCCAATGCATCCACCTATACGGTAACAGTACTTGTAAATCCGGCACCCATTTTCACGAGCAGCCTGACGCCTGCCGACGTCTGCAACAACACTTTGTTCAGTTATACCCCAACCAGTGCATCCCCGGGGACAACTTTCAACTGGAGCCGGGCAGCCGTGGTCGGAATCAGCAATCCGGGTGCGAGTGGAACTGGAAATCCGAACGAAATTCTGTTAAACTCGACTCCAAATACGGTATTTGTTACCTATCAGTATACCCTGACTTCAAATGGTTGTTCCAATTTGCAGAATGTGGTGGTTGCAGTTGACCCTTCACCGGTGCTTTCGAGCTCACTGGTACCGGGTGCCATATGCAGTAACACAGCCTTCAATTACACCCCTATCAGCTTAACGGCAGGAACCACCTTCAGCTGGACACGTGCGGCCGTAGCCGGTATCACCAATCCACCGGCAGTTGGTGCAGGCAATCCCAATGAAGTATTGGTCAATAGCACCACGGCACCTGTAAATGTAACCTATCAGTTTACATCAACGGCCAATGGATGCAACAACACCCAGAGTGTGGTAGTTCCTGTTAATCCATTGCCTGTTTTGACCAGTTCCTTGTCACCTGCAGGCATCTGCAGCAACAGTGTTTTCAGTTATACACCAACCAGCTCTACGGTAGGCGCAACCTTCAACTGGAGTCGTGCAGCAGTGGCAGGTATCACAAATCCGGTTGCCAGCGGAACAGGAAACCCGAACGAAACGCTTGTCAATAGTTCTGCATCACCTGTTTCCGTGGTCTATACTTTTACCGTATCTGCCAACGGGTGCAACAGTGCAGCTTCGTACGCAGTAACGGTCGTGGTGAATCCGGATCTGGTTCTGACCAGCACCCTGACCCCAACCGCCATCTGCAGCAATACGCTGTTTAGTTATGTGCCAACAAGTTCTGCGCTTGGTACTGTTTACACCTGGACAAGGGCCTTTGTGGCAGGCATCAGTAATCCTGCTTCCAGCGGTGCAGGCAATCCAATTGAAACACTGGTCAATACTACGGCTTTGCCAATCAATGTAACTTACCAGTATACTTTGACAGCGAATGGGTGCAGCAATATTCAAAATGTGGTCGTTGTCGTTAATCCTGTACCAGTGCTTACCAGTACTCTGGCGCCACCTGCCATCTGTAGTGGGGGGGTCTTCAGTTACACCCCGACCAGTTCAACGGTAGGTGCCACTTTCAACTGGAACAGGGCATTCGTCGCAGGAATCAGTAATCCTGCAGCCAGTGGTGCCGGAAATCCCGGAGAAACACTGGTCAATACAACTTTGAATCCCATCTCTGTCAATTATATTTTCACGATCAATGCCAATGGATGTGCAGGGGCTGCTTCTTACACCGTCACGGTCATAGTAAATCCAAATGCGGTTCTGACCAGTTCACTTACGCCTCCCCCGATTTGCAGCAGCTCAGTTTTCAGTTATGCCCCGGCCAGTTCGATGGCAGGGGTAGTATTTACCTGGAGCCGATCCGCGGTAGCGGGGATCAGCAATCCTTTTGCATCTGGCTCGGATAATCCAACCGAGACGCTGATCAATACGACCGCATTGCCTGTCAATGTTACCTATATTTATACCCTGACTGCGAATGGGTGCCCGAATAACCAGAATGTGGTGGTCACCGTCAATCCTTCACCAACCCTTTCAAGTTCTCTGACACCGGCTGCAGTTTGCAGCAACAGTCTATTTTCTTATTCACCGACAAGTGCAACTGCCGGAACAATTTTCAACTGGACCAGGGCTGCGGTATTGGGGATCACCAATTCGGCTGCCAGCGGAGTCGGGAATCCATCCGAAACATTGGTCAATACAACATCTTCCCCAATTAGTGTCACCTATCAATATACGATGCTTGCCAACGGATGCAGCAACGTGCAGAATGTGGTTGTGGTGGTCAATCCAATCCCAATTCTTACCAGCACGCTGACTCCGCCAGCTGTTTGCAGCAACAGTGCTTTCAATTACAATCCGACCAGTTCCACACCGGGCGCAACCTTTAGCTGGACCAGGGCTGCCATTGCCGGAATCAATAATCCTGTCGCCAACGGTTCAGGAAGTCCCGGTGAAGCACTGATCAACCTCACTGCTGCCCCCATTTCTGTCACGTATACCTATACGGTTAGTGCGAATGGCTGCAACAGTGCCTCAACCTATGCCGTTGTGGTCGTTGTCAATCCAACTCCAATTCTGACCAGTTCATTGACCCCGGCGGCCATTTGCAGCAACAATTTATTCAGCTATACTCCAACCTCTGCAACGGCAGGAACCATCTTCACCTGGAACAGGGCAGCCATTGCCGGAATCAGCAATCCATTTTCTTCCGGCACCGGAAACCCGAATGAAACACTGGTGAATACCACGGCATTGCCTATTACCGTAACCTACCAATACGTGTTGACTGCCAATGGATGTTTCACTTCGCAGGATGTGAATGTGGTGGTCAATCCAATTCCAACCCTTTCCAGCACGCTGACACCTGCCGCCATTTGCAACAACAGTCTGTTTAGTTATACACCGACAAGTGCCACCACAGGGGCCTTGTTTAACTGGAGCAGAGCCGCTGTGGTTGGTATCACCAATGCTGCATCGAGTGGAACAGGGAATCCCAATGAAACACTGGTCAATACAACGGCTTCTCCTATCAGTGTAACCTATCAATATACTTTGACAGCCAATGGTTGCAACAATGTGCAGAATGTGATCGTGGTGGTGAATCCTAATCCGATACTCTCCAGTACACTTACACCACCTGCCATTTGCAGCAATAGCCTGTTCAGTTATACACCTACCTAGCACCTCTGTTGGGGTGGTATTCAACTGGAGCAGAGCAGCGGTTTTAGGGATCAGCAATCCCGCATCCAGTGGAACGGGAAATCCGAGTGAAACGCTGGTCAATACCCTGGCGGTACCCGTGGTGGTAAAATATATCTACTTTTTGGATGCGAACAGTTGCCTCAATCCTGCCTCCTACACCGTTTCCGTAACAGTTAATCCTTCTCCGGTATTAACCAGTACATTAACTCCGGCAGCAATCTGCAGCAACACCTTGTTCAGTTACAATCCGACTACTGCTACTGTAGGGACAACGATCACCTGGACCAGGGCTTCCGTAGCCGGCATCAGCAATCCATCTGCCAGTGGTTCAAACAATCCTCTGGAAACCCTGATCAATACTTCAACGGCTCCGGTATCTGTGGATTATCAGTTCACCCTGACTGCCAACGGATGCAGCAATACTCAGGATGTTGCCGTAGTGGTCAACCCTGTGGCAACACTTAACAGTACGCTTACTCCGGCTGCCATTTGCAGCAATTCCGCCTTTAGCTACAACCCGACGAGTTTGTCGGCGGGAACCGTTTTCAACTGGAACAGGGCAGCCGTGGTAGGCATCAGCAATCCGACAGCGAGCGGAACCGGAAATCCCAATGAGACCCTGGTGAATACTACCGGGTTGCCCATTGTTGTGACGTATGTGTATACCTTGCAAATCAATGGATGTATTAACGCGACAACTTATTCTGTTACAGTCACGGTAAATCCATCGCCGCTATTGACGAGCGGATTGGCACCTGCTGCCATCTGCAGCGGATCCATGTTCAGCTATACTCCCACCAGTTCTGCCGCGGGAACTACCTTCAGCTGGTCGAGGGCGGCCGTAATCGGGATTTCGAATCCGGCAACCAGCGGAACGGATAATCCGAATGAGTTACTGGTGAATACAACTGCATCGCCAATCAGCGTGAACTATCATTATACCCTGACAGCAAACGGCTGTTCCAATTCCCAGGATGTGGCAGTCATTGTCAATCCGATACCAATCTTGTCCAGTACCCTGACACCTGCAGCCATTTGCAGTAACAGTGTATTTAGTTATGGTCCAGGAAGTTCAACCACGGGAACCACCTTTAACTGGAGTCGTGCTGCCGTTGCAGGTATCAGTAATCCGATAGCCAGCGGAGCGGGTAATCCCAATGAAACATTGGTCAACACCACGACCTCTCCGGTCAGTGTTACCTATAAATACACCCTGACGGCCAACGGATGCAGCAACATCCAGAATGTGGTGGTGGTAGTGAATCCTGTGCCCGTGCTCACCAGCACGCTTACTCCTGCGGCAGTCTGCAGCAATATTATTTTCAGTTATACTCCTACCAGCACAACGGCGGGTACAATCTTTAACTGGACTAGACTTGCCGTAGCGGGCATCAGTAATCCTGCTGCCAGCGGAACAGGAAATCCAAATGAAACGCTGATTAATACCACCGCTGCACCGGTATCTGTAAATTATCTCTATACCCTGAGTGCGAATGGTTGTACGAATCCGACAAACTATACGGTAACCGTGGTGATCAACCCTTCCCCGGTTCTTACCAGTACATTGACTCCTCCCGATATTTGCAGCAATAGTTTGTTCAGTTATACGCCGACCAGCTTGACTGCCGGAATCACCTACAACTGGAGCAGGGCCGCCCTCGCGGGGATCAGCAATCCTACTGCCAGTGGGACTGGCAATCCGGGCGAAACACTGATCAATACGACCAATGCTACGATCAGCGTGACTTATCAGTATACGCTTGCGGCCAATGGATGCAACGCTACGCAAAATGTAGTGGTCAATGTGAATCCGGTGCCGGTACTGACGAGTCAGCAGGTTCTTCCGGCTGTTTGCAGCGGGACACTTTTCAGTTATACACCTACCAGTTCCACCGTAGGTGCAACTTTCGACTGGAGCCGTGCGGCTGTGATCGGAATCAGTAATTTGGCTGCCTCAGGAACTGGGAGCCTGGGAGAGACATTAGTCAACACTACTGCTTCCCCCTTGGTAGTCACCTATATTTATACATTAAAATTCAATGGCTGTACGAATCCGGTTACCTATCCTGTAACAGTTACCATCAATCCGTTCCCGGTTTTAACCAGCAGTTTGACACCAGCTGCAGTTTGCAGCGGATCGCTCTTCAGCTATACTCCTTCCAGTTCTGCTACGGGAGCAACGCTTACCTGGACGAGAGCGGCCGTGGCCGGCATCAGTAATCCGGTGGCCAATGGCATCGGTGCCATCAGTGAAACCCTGGTAAATACTTCCAGTCTTCCTGTTAATGTAACCTACGTGTATACTTTGGCCACGGCTACTTGCAGCAATACACAATCCGTAGTGGTAACTGTTCAACCAACGCCGGTTCTAAATACAACACTTACGCCGCCGGCCATTTGCAGCAACAGTTTGTTCAGTTACAATCCGGGCAGTGCCCAGGTTGGGATCTCTTTCAACTGGAGTCGTGCCGGATTGGTTGGCATCAGCAATCCTGCCGGATCCGGAATAGGGAATCCCAATGAAACCCTTATCAATACAACTGCAGCACCCATCGGTGTAACCTACCAGTATTCCCTGACGGCCAATGGGTGCAGCAATGTGCAAAATGTCGTCGTCGTCGTCAATCCTACTCCGGTGCTTACCAGTACTCTGACTCCCGCCGCCATTTGCAGCAACACGCTATTCAGCTATGTACCGACAAGTACAACGGCCGGAGCAACTTTCAACTGGACACGTGCCGTCGTTGCCGGAATCAGCAATGCGGTCGCCGCCGGATCGGGCAATCCGAATGAGACGCTGATCAATGCTACCGCGAATCCTGTAGCGGTAAATTATATCTATACGGTCAGTGCAGCCGGTTGCACAAATCCTGCCACCTTTACAGTCACAGTGATTGTCAATCCGGCACCTGCATTGTCCAGCACCCTATCACCCCCTGCCATTTGCAGCAATACTTTGTTCAGCTATACACCGACAAGTACGACTGCCGGTACGACCTTCAACTGGAGTCGGGCAGCCCTGGCCGGGATCAGCAATCCAGCAGCGAGCGGTACGCTTAATCCGAATGAAACATTGGTGAATACCACTGTGGCTCCTATTACGGTCACCTATCAATATACGCTATCAGCCAACGGATGCAGTGCGGTTCAGAATGTACAGGTGGTTGTTAATCCTGTTCCGGCATTGACGAGCCAATTGGTTCTTCCTGCCATTTGCAGCGGAACCTTGTTCAGCTACACCCCAACTAGTTCGACAGTTGGTGCGACATTCGACTGGAGCAGGTCCGCAATTCCGGGAATCACCAATCCTGCCGCTTCAGGCATTGGAAACATCAATGAGACGCTCCTGAACACGACCGCCGCACCGATTACGGNGACCTATGTTTATACCCTTAACTTTGGTGGTTGCGCAAATCCATCCCACTATTCCGTGACGGTAACCATCAATCCGATGCCGGTGCTGACAAGTGGCTTGACACCTGCGGATGTGTGCAGCGGATCACTTTTCAGCTACTCACCTGCCAGTTCTGCCACAGGAACCACACTGACCTGGATCCGGGCGGCCGTGGCTGGCATCAGCAATCCGGTGGCCAATGGCAGTGGAGCCATCAGTGAAACTCTGGTGAATACTACCTCACTTCCGTTGAGTGTCACCTACGTTTATACGCTGACGACAGGCAGTTGCAGTAATACCCAATCCGTGGTCGTGACTGTCCAGCCTACACCCACACTCAGCTCGACTCTAACACCCCCTGCAATTTGCAGCAATACTGTTTTCAGTTACAATCCGGCAAGTGCCATGGTCGGACTGACCTTTAACTGGAGTCGTGCAGTTGTGGCCGGCATCAGCAATATTGCTGCCAGCGGCACGAACAATCCAAACGAGACACTCGTCAATACAACCGCTTCACCTGTCAGTGTCGTTTACCAGTACACCTTAACAGCCAGCGGGTGCAGCAATATACAGAATGTGGTGGTGGTGGTGAATCCCACGCCAAATTTATCCAGTACCCTTACCCCTGCTGCCATCTGCAGCAATACGCTGTTTAGTTATGTGCCAACAAGCACTACGGCTGGAGCAACCTTCAACTGGACAAGGGCCGTCGTGGCCGGAATCAGCAATGCGGTCGCCGCTGGGACGGGCAATCCAAATGAGACGCTGATCAATACAACCGCTCTTCCGGTGGCCGTCAATTATATTTATACGGTCAGTGCGAATGGCTGCTCCAATCCGGCAACCTATACCGTAATCGTCATCGTGAATCCTTCCCCCACATTGTCGAGTACATTAACTCCTCCTGCCATCTGCAGCAATACCTTGTTCAGTTATACACCTGCCAGTTTGACTGTTGGAGCAACTTTCAATTGGAGCCGTGCCGCCCTGGCAGGCATCAGCAACCCGGCCGCCAGCGGAACCGGGAATCCAAATGAGACCCTGGTAAATACTACGGCAGCACCCATCAGCGTCATTTACCATTATACATCGGCTGCTACCAGTTGCAGCAACTCACAGGATGTGGTGGTCGTCGTTAATCCGATGCCTGTTTTGACCAGTCAGCTGCTGTTGCCGGCCATTTGCAGCGGAACAACCTTTAGCTACACGCCTACCAGCACCACAGTCGGCGCCACCTTTGACTGGAGTCGTGCTGCAGTGGCCGGAATCAGCAATCTTGCGGCAACCGGATCCGGCAATGTTAGTGAGACTTTGGTCAATACTACAGCCTTCCCGGTAACGGTAATTTATTCCTTTACTGTCAAGTTCGGTGGTTGCTCCAATCCTACCTCATATTCTGTCAGCGTGACTGTTAATCCAACTCCGGTACTGACCAGCGGATTGACGCCACCTGCCATTTGCAGCGGCTCAACTTTCAGTTATACGCCTGCCAGTCTTGCGTCGGGATCCACCTTTGCCTGGACCAGGGCGGTAGTAGCCGGAATCAGCAATGCTGCTGCCGGTGGAATTGGGAATCCGAATGAAACGCTGGTGAATACCACCTCCAATGCTGTGAGTGTAACCTATGTTTACACCCTGAATGCGGGTGGATGCAGCAACGTTCAGAATGTGGTGGTGACGGTAAATCCGTTGCCAACGCTCAATACGACATTGACTCCTCCTTCCATCTGCAATAATACCGTATTCAATTATATACCTGGAAGTTCAACCCCTGGAGCCACCTTCAACTGGAGCAGGGCTGCCGTGGCCGGTATTAGCAATGCGGCATCTTCCGGTTCGGGCAATCCAAGTGAAACCTTGGTCAATACTTCCGTTTCTCCGGTCAATGTCACCTATACCTATACCATCAATGCCAACGGATGCAGCAGCAGCCAAAACGTTACGGTAGCGGTCAATCCCACCCCTGTTTTAACCAGCACCCTGGCTCCTCCTGCCATCTGTTCCGGATCGATCTTCACCTACGTTCCTACCAGCAGTTCTGCGGGATCTGCCTTCAGCTGGACCCGGGCTTCCATTGCCGGAATCAGTAATCCAGCTTCTGCCGGAACCGGTAATCCGAATGAAACGCTTGTCAACACAAGCACCTCTCCGATTCCCGTAAACTATGTCTATTCTGTATCCCTCAATGGTTGTTTGAATCCAGTGACCTACACCGTCACCGTGATCGTGAACCCTGCACCGGTATTGACGAGCACCCTGACCCCGGCTGCCATTTGCAGCAACTCCTTGTTCTCTTATACGCCGGTCAGTACGACTCCGGGTGTGACCTACAACTGGAACCGTGCCTCCATACCTGCCATCAGCAATCCGGCAGCCGCTGGCACCGGCGATCCAAATGAGATATTGATCAATACATCGGCCAATCCGGTCACTGTAAATTACCTCTATACCTTGTCTGCAAACGGTTGCAGCAATACACAAAATGTAGCGGTAGTCGTCTATCCATTCCCGGTCCTGACCAGTTCCCTCAATCCGGCAGGCATTTGCAGCAACACTTTATTTAGTTACACTCCTGTCAGTTCAACGGCAGGTACAACTTTTGCCTGGTCGCGCCCATTCGTGGTTGGCATCAGCAATGCTGCAGCAAGTGGTTCCGGAAATCCGAATGAGATATTGGTCAATACAACGGCTTCTCCCTTGAGTGTCAGTTATACCTATACCCTGACAGCAAACGGATGTGTCAATCCGACCAATTTTACCGTGATCGTAAGTGTCAATCCGATTCCAACGCTAAGTTCAACGCTCAATCCACCATCCATTTGCAGCAATACCACATTTGGCTATACACCCTCTTCGTCCAACGGGGTCGTTGTTGG
>TBL_comb47_HYPODRAFT_10000265_pt1 | contig 69474 bp, 55 predicted proteins | sample TroBogypolimnion_40_FD_10682 | JGI IMG/M metagenome (IMG submission 10682)
GCTGCAGCCGCGTGGCCGGGTTGGCTGAGGGTGTTGAGGAACCGCGTGGTATCCACGCGGTGAACGTAGCTCTGCATCATCGAGAGCACAATGGCCAGGACAAAGAAGATGCCGGCGGCATACTTAGTGATCTTGGTCATGACGTTCCCGGAACCCGCACCGAAGAGGGCGTCGGTCGCGCTTCCCCCGAAGGCAAGCCCCGCCCCCGCCTCCTTCTTGGGAAGCTGGATGAGGACGAGTAACACCAGGGCAACGCAATCAAGCACCATCACCACGGTCAGCAGCCAAATCAAAACAACCATCATATTCTTATCTCGTTAAATTGAGTTTTTTACTATATCAGCGAAACTGCGAACTTCAAGCGCTGCTCCGCCGACCAGCGCGCCGTCCACGTCAGGTTGACTCATCAACTCGCGGGCGTTGGACGGTTTGACGCTCCCACCATATTGAATCCGGACGCGTCGGGCAACTGTTTCGTCGAACATCTTGGCGATCTGGCGCCGGATGAAGGCGTGGGCATCCTGAGCCTGAGCAGTGGTGGCGGTCTTGCCGGTGCCGATCGCCCACACCGGCTCGTAGGCCACGATAGTCTCGGCCATCTGCTCTTTAGTCAGTCCCGCCAGGCTGCCCTGAACCTGGGTTTCCAGGACCTGTTCCATCAGCTCACCCTCGCGTTCCGCCAGCGTTTCGCCGAGGCAGACGATGGGTTTGAGCGAGGCGGCATGGACGGCCAGGGCCTTCTTGGCGATGAGGGCATCGGTTTCTTTTTGGTACTGCCGCCGCTCCGAATGGCCCAGGATGACGAACCGTACCGAGAACTCCTTGAGCATGACCGCCGCGATCTCGCCGGTAAAGGCGCCCACGTTGTTCTCGCTCATGTTCTGGGCGCCCAACCGGATGTTTGAGTCCAGAATGGTCTTGGAAACCTCCGACAGGGCGGTAAAAGGGGGACAAACCACAATGTCCACTTCCTTTACGGGGGCTAGCTCAATCTTGAGCCCGCGCACGAGGTCGAGCCCTTCGGCCACCGTCTTGTTCATCTTCCAGTTTCCAGCAATGATCAGTTTTCGTTCTTTAGTCATGTTCATTCAAGCGCCGAGGCAGTAAGCCACGAGGGCCTCCCCTGGCGGTAGTTCCATTGGTTAATCGGTCGAGTCTTGAGCCATTCAGGGCTGGTCGAACCTCATTGGTCGCTCAGTGCCGCGACCCCGGGAAGGACCTGGCCTTCGAGGAATTCGAGGCTAGCCCCGCCACCCGTGCTCATAAAAGTGACTTGATCGCCCAGTTTGGCCTTGTTCAGAGCTTTGACGCTGTCGCCACCCCCGATGATGCTCTTGGCGCCGCTCTTTTGGGTGGCTTCGGCCACCGCCCGCGCCACCGCGTTGGTTCCTTCGGCGAACCGCTTGTCTTCAAACAGTCCCATCGGGCCATTCCACAGGATGGTCTTCGCAGACAGGACCTCGGCCGAATAGGCGGCGACCGTGCCCGGCCCGACGTCCAAACCCGCGGCGTTGTCCGGGCAATTGAGCTCGGGGTTCACGCGGACATCCTGATAATCGATGATGGCTTTGCCCTTCTTGTCGAGCTTGTCGGTCTTGACGGGCACGGCGATGACGTCATCTACGGGTAGCAGGAATTTCACCCCGAGCTGTTGGGCCTTGGCCAGCGCCGATTTTGCCACCTCCACCTTGTCTGCCTCGACCAACGATTTGCCGGTCTTGAAACCTTGCGCCAGACGAAAGGTGTAGGCCATGGCGCCACCGATAAGGATGGTGTCCGCCTTTTCCAGCAACCGGTCGATGACGGTGATTTTGTCGGAGACCTTCGCTCCACCGAGGATGACGACGAAGGGGTGAGCCGGCTTTTCCAGTTCGTCGCCCAGGAATTTGAGCTCGCGCTCCATCAGCAGGCCGGCGGCGCATTGGCCGCCGCGTTTCGCGACGATACGGGCCACACCTTCCGTCGACGCATGGGCGCGATGCGCCGCCCCGAAAGCATCGTTCACATAGATGTCAGCCACTTTGGCCAACTTCTCCGCGAAGGCTGGGTCGTTGGCCTCTTCCTCATTATAATAGCGCACATTTTCGAGCAGGATCACGTCCCCGGGATGCATTTGGTTGACGGCTTGTTCGACCTTCTCGCCAATACAATCGTCGACAAATCTCACGGGCCGGCCGAGGAGCTCTTGCAGCTTTTCCGCCACGGGCTGCAGCGACATCGAGGGCTCGCGCTTGCCCTTGGGCCGTCCCAGGTGCGCGGTCAGGATCAGCTTCCCCCCCCCTGCGATCAGCAGGTTGAGGGTCTGAAGGGTCTCCACGATACGGGTGGCATCCGTGATCACCATCCGCCCGTCTTTCTCTTCCAAAGGCACGTTGTAGTCCACTCGCATGAACACTCGTTTGCCTTGCACGTTCAAATCTTTAACCGTCAGTTTTGCCATAATCTAGTCTCCTGATCAGAGCGGTCTACTATAACGAGGTAGCCAGCCAAGTCAAAACCAATTTCAAACCCAGTTTCGCGCCAGCTTCGGGCCATTTCCGCCATTGCCAAAACGCCCCGTTCCTTGGATATTGCCCCATTATGAAACTATCGAACTCAATGGAAAAGGCGCTCAACCAGCAGCTCAACCTGGAACTTTCCTCCGCGTACGCTTACCTGGGAATGGCGGCTTACTTCAGCCAGACGGCCTATGGCGGCTTTGCCAAATGGATGCAAGCGCAAAACGGCGAAGAAACCGCGCATGCGGGCAAATTCTTCAACTACATCGTGGAACGTGGAGGCAAAGTAAGCCTGCACTCTATCCCCGAGCCGAAAACGGATTTCAAGTCTCCGCTGGAAGTCTTCCGAGCCAGTCTCGGGCATGAGCAAGGGGTTTCCGCCTCCATCTGCGGCCTCTACGAACTGGCGCTTGCCGACAAGGATTACGCCACGCTTTCCTTCCTCAAGTGGTTCCTCGACGAGCAGGTCGAAGAGGAACGAAACGTCTCCGACCTGGTCGCCAAGCTCGAAATGGTCGGGGATAACACGAACGGGATTTTTCAGGTCGACAAGCTGGCTTCGAAACGCGGCGAAGGCGCCAAGTAGTCCCTCAGCTGGACCTGGCTGCGCCACAGTGGCGTTTCCGTCGGGTCCTGGACCCGTTTCTCTCGGCATCACCCGCGCAACTTTTTTGGGGCGCGGGTTTTTATACGTTGGCTTGAATGGTCCGATGGGGCGGGAAGTGGTGACCCTCCCACCCGGCCCGGGCCAAGTGCAATCATGAGCAAGTTTGCCAATGTGCTAAAAATTGTTGGTGTCGTTGCCGCCGTGGTGGTGGTGGGCGTTGTGCTCGGATGGCTCGCCGGTCACAGCCCCCAGGGCGGATCGTCGAGCCCACCGGCCAAGGCCGGCCACCCCGGCGATCTCGTTCCGGCGGTTTCTCCCGTCGCGCGTCTGGAAACCAACCGTACCCCACGCCCGTTAGTTCCACATCCCTCCGTACCCGTCGCCGCCCGTTCTCCCGGAGCTCCAAATCCGAACCTCATCACCAATTGGGAGGAACGCGTCGATGTCATCCTGATCACCGAGGAGCCAGAAAGCGAGAAAGCCAAAAAGATGCTCGATATCTTCCCCAACCTCCCCGAGAAGGGGCAGGTCGAGGTAGCGCGGCATCTGTCGAACCTCGTGTCCGATGGGGACTACGCGTCGCTTTCCCGGTACCTCACCGACTCGTCCCTGCCGCAGCCGGTGCTCGATATTCTGTTCGGAGACATTCTGAATCGACCGAACAGCTTAAAACTCCCGGCCCTGCTCGAGGTGGCCCGCGACCCGGAGAATGCCAATGCCACGCAAGCCCATGACATTCTGGAGTTGTTCCTCGGGGAAGACTACGGCACGGACTGGAACGTTTGGCAGGTGAAGGTCGACCAGTGGCTCCGGGACAACCCGAACTGAGCCGTGTACCTTATGGCTAGCCGATCCGCCTGAGTGGGTGATACCAAGGCAGCTTGCGTCCGCGAGGCAAGCGATCCCACACGTTCCATTGCCGAAAGGCCGGGTCGTCCCGGTCGGGCAGCGGCTCGCGAACGATCTCGCGGAATTGCCGGATAATGCGGCCACCCATCAGGTCCACCTTCGCCGTCCAGCTTTGGATGAGCCAGCCAAACACGATGAACCCGGCGACCCCGGCGGCGCACTTGACTTGAAGCGGGGAACCAGTTGGGAAGGTGGCGAACCCGCGGAACGTATGGCCGAACATGTAAAGATTGAAAAGGTTGAGGACCCAGACCCAGGGGCTGACGCCGGAGGCGCGCCAAACCGAGAAGGCGGGGCGGCCGGAATTGAGGCCAGCCCACATCGTAGTCAGGGCGCGACGCCATCCGGGCGCCAGGGGCAAGGCTTGGACCACACCGGGGATCGCCTGGGGGGATTGCCGCCAGCCATAAGCCGCCGGCCAAGCCCAGAGGAGCAGCGCACCAGCCGCCACGCCGTAGACAAACAGGGCTGAGGGGGTCCAGGGGCGTACGGCCAGCCCGCCGAGCAGCAGGACGGCATCCAGCCCTAAGACCCAACCACCGACCCGGCGGAATTGGACGTTCAAGGCATTGAGCGCTCCCCAGACGATGTCGCTGGGTTCAAGGCGGGTGGTCAGGAGCAACTCGAAGCTCCCGTCCCGGCGGGGATCCGCGAGCGTCTTGGCAGCGGTATAGAAAATGATCCATCGCAGCGTGGCGTTGAGCAGTGTCACGGTGAGCATCAGGTTGGACACCCTCGTCCACTGGGTTCCCCAGATGGCCCAACCCCAGAGCCAGGCCAGGCTGAGTCCGCCCAATACGGCCCAAGCCAGAAAAGTGGATTGGCCATCCCGCGTTGCCACCCAGACGAACGGGTTGCTGTCCAACCAGCGCGCTGCCAAGACGCGACGACGGCTGGGGCTGCCATGGACCAACCCCTGTAACCACGCCGCCCCCGGAGCCCTGCGGCCGCCCCATGCCTGGTCCCGCCACAATCCCCTCAAGATGGCCGCCGCGGCGGCCAGGCAGAGCCCCGACCACGCAGTCATCAAGCCCAAACAGCTCCCGATCTCCCGCCGGGGAGCGCGCCCGTTCCAGATCAGCCAGGGAGCGTAGGCAGGGCTGAGCCGGAGCCACCCTTGATTGGGAGGGCTCGGGGCAAGCTGAGCCTGGGCCAGGTAGATCGCGATTGGCAGACCGCACAGGATGACCCCGATGGCCACCGAGGCGATGACCGTAGCGCCTTCCTCTTTGGTCAGCACCGAAGCCAACAGCGTTACCGCCAGGACGAAGACCAACAGGCTGGGCAGCGTGAGCACGGTGGCGATGAACAGATCCCAGGACACGCCCCCGATGAGGAATGGCAACGCCAGCATCGGGAAGATGGCCAGCAGGTTGGTCCAAGCGATCAGAGCGGCGCTCAGGAGCTTGCCGACAAAGACCTCGGCGGCGCTCAGACCGCTCAGAAACAGCAAGCCCAGCGTCTGGTCCCGGCGTTCCTCGGCGAAGGCGCCGGCCACCAGCGGCGGCGCCTGGAACAGGATATACAAACCCACCAGGCAGAACATCTGGTGCAAACGCCAGCCCAACTCGGCTCTCGAAGCGGCGGGTGGGGCCAGCCGGTTCAGGGCGAGGAAGAACACCGTCCCCGCCACGCAGAGGGCGGCGGTAATCCAGCGGCGGCGCACGGGCCGTTTCTTCCGCAAGGCCACGCGCAACTCCCGCTCGATGAGGGGCAGGCAGGGCAACAACAGCGTCATCTGCCCGCATTCTCTAGTCGCCGAGGACTTTTTTTCAATGACTAATTCTTTACAGTCGCCGGCTTTCCCTCGGGTCCGGCACCTGCTATAAGGAAGGCATGAGCAATACTCAGGCTGTTCATCTGTTTTCGCCGCTGACGATCCGGTCGGTCACGCTCCGGAACCGGATCGGCATTTCGCCCATGTGCCAGTACTCATGCGACCAGGGCGTGGCCGGAGACTGGCACCTGGTCCATCTGGGGGCGCGGGCGGCAGGTGGGGCCGGCTTGGTGATCGCGGAGGCCACGGCGGTCTCGCCCGAGGGCCGCATCACGCCCGGCTGTGCCGGGTTGTGGGATGACAAGCACATCGAGCCCCTGTTGCTCATCAACCGGTTCATCAAGCAGTACGGCGCCGCGCCCGGCGTCCAAATCGCCCACGCCGGCCGCAAGGCCTCCGCCGCTCGCCCTTGGGATGGCGGAGCGCAACTGGCCGACCACAATGGCGGTTGGCCGGTCATCGCGCCGAGTGCCCTCCCCTTTGGCGGCGAGTTGTCCAAAACCCCGCGCGCGATGCACCCGGAAGATATCGCCCGGGTCCGCGCCTGTTTCGTCGCCACGGCCCGCCGCGCACTGGCGGCCGGTTATGAATGGCTCGAACTGCACGCCGCCCACGGCTACCTGGCCCATGAGTTCCTTTCCCCGTTGACCAACCACCGCTCCGACCGCTATGGCGGGAGTTTCGAGAACCGCATTCGGTTCCTGGTCGAGGTGGCGGCGGCGGTGCGCGAGGTCTGGCCGGAACGGCTGCCGCTGGCCGTCCGCCTTTCCTGCACCGATTGGATGCCCGGCGGATGGGATATCGAACAAACGGTCGAATTGTCCCGCCGACTCAAAGGCCAAGGGGTGGACCTTATCGATTGCAGCTCGGGCGGCCTGGTGCCGGATGCGCAGATCCCGGTGGCGCCGGGGTTCCAGGTTCCGTTTGCCGAACGGGTTCGGAAGGAGGCGGAAATCCTGACTGCCGCCGTGGGGATGATCACCACCCCCAAGCAAGCGGACGCCATCATCCGCAAGGAACAAGCCGAGATCGTGCTGATTGGCCGCGAGTCGCTCCGCGATGCCTATTGGCCGTTGCGGGCCGCCCAGGTGCTCGGCCTAAAAGATGCCGTCAAAGCCCCGCTTCAGTATCAGCGCGCCTGGTAAGTGTGTCCCGGGGTCGCGAACGTCCGGCGGGCCGCCATGCCACCTTCCTTCGCAAGGCGGAGAAATGAACCAAGATGATAACAACCCCGGCGCGGTGCGCGGCGGCTGACAAAGATAGCGCCAGCGCCTTCCCCTACGGTAACCTCGGCCCCGCCGCCAGCGTCCATTCCAGCGAAACTATGAAAGCGCCCCTATTCCTGAAAACTCTCTTGTTGGCACTGCTAATGCTGGCGGCCTCGTCCCACGCCGCGGGATCCAAACGGCCCAATATCCTGCTCATCGTGGCTGACGACCTCGGCTACGGTGAACTGAGTATCCAGGGAAATCCGCAGATCCCGACACCCCACATTGACTCGCTGGCCAAGCACGGCACCCGTTTCACCAGCGGCTACGTCAGCGGACCCTATTGCAGCCCGACCCGTGCCGGCCTGCTGACCGGCCGCTACCAACAACGCTTCGGCCACGAGTTCAATCCAGGGCCCGCCCAGCAAGCCTCGGTTACCTTTGGGCTTTCCCTCAAGGAGACCACCCTCGGGAACCGCCTGAAGGACGCCGGCTACGCGACCGGCTGGTTCGGCAAGTCTCATCTGGGCTACGAACCTCAGTTCCATCCACTCAAGCGCGGCTTTGATGAATATTTCGGCTTTCTGGGCGGCGCGCATGATTACCTGGACGCCGCGGGCGACGCGCACAACCCAATCCTCCGCGGCACCACCCCAATCGATAACATCGATTACACCACCGACGCCTTTGGCCGGGAGGCTGTGAAGTTTATCGAAAAGCACCATGCCGAGCCGTGGTTCGTTTATCTCGCCTTCAACGCCGTCCACGCGCCGCTGGAGTCCATCGAGAAATACCTTTCCCGCTTCCCCAACATCGCTGACCGCAAGCGCCACACGTTTGCCGCCATGCTCTCCGCGATGGACGATGCCGTGGGCGATGTGCTGGCCAAGGTCCGCAGCTACGGTCAGGAGGAAGACACCCTGATCTTCTTCATCAGCGACAATGGCGGACCGACGGCCCAAACCACTTCGGGCAACGGTCCCTTGCGCGGCTTCAAGGCCCAAACCTGGGAAGGTGGCATCCGCATCCCATACCTCATCCAGTGGAAGGGCCATCTGCCCGCGGGCAAGGTGGACGATCGCCCGGTGATCCAACTCGATATCCACCCGACCGCCCTCGCCGCGGCCGGCATCGACGTCAAGCCCGACTGGAAACTCGACGGCGTCAACCTCCTGCCGTTCGTCTCGGGCACCAGGCCCGAACCGCCGCACCCGGCCCTTTACTGGCGCTTCGGCCGCCAACTGGCCATCCGCATGGGCGATTGGAAACTCGTCAAAGGCCCCGGTCCCGGCGACCAAGCGACGCTCGATGGCGCCGAACTCTACAACGTGACCAAGGACATCGGCGAAACCACCAACCTGGCCGGGACCGAGCCGGACAAAGCCAAGGAGTTGGCTGCCGCCTGGTCCGCGTGGAACCGCGAACTCATCGATCCTCTCTGGCGGCCGAACGCGCGCGCGGCGGGCAAGCGCGCCGCCGGGCCACTGGCCGCGCGGGCTTCCACAGCTTCCCCGAACGGCCCCTGGAAGGCTGGAGATGCACTCAACCCCGGGGACTCGCCGCGCGTGGCCAACCGCGATTTGACGATCTCGGCGCAAATCGAAATGCCGGCAGCGGGCGCCAACGGCGTCATCGTGGCCCAAGGCGCCGGCGCGAACGGGTACACGCTCTTCGTGCAGGACGGCAAGCTGGTCCTGGGCGTTCGGATTGCCCGGAAGCTGACCGTGGTGACCGCCGACCAGCCAATGACGGCCGGGTCGCACCAGGTCGAGGCGCGTTTGGTGGGCGAGGGGCGCGTCACGCTAACCGTAGACGGCAAACCGGCAGGCCAAGGCCACACGCCCGGCCTCATCGCTGCCCAACCCGGCCGTGGCCTCAATGTCGGCAACGACGCCTTCGGCGTGGGCGATTATCCGGCCCCGAACGCGTTTAGCGGGAAGATCGAGCACGTCACGGTACGGTAATGCGGTAGAAGCGCTGGGCGTAGTTGGTCGTCTGCGGGTCAATGAAGCTGAATAAGCCGTTGGCGTCCGCGATGTTGGTGAGCACCGGCAGCCACGCGACGGGCGGGAGGTTCGAGGTCGTGAGCAGGACGTAGCCTTGGCTGGCGGCGCCGATGCCGGTAAGCGTGAACGAAGTCCGGTCCGCCGCCATAGCCACAGTTGAGATGACCGGCGGGGCGAGTTTCACCGCGATCGTGCCGCTCAGGGCCAGCCCATTGGTGTTCCACACCAACCCGGAAGCCAAAACCGGCAAGGTCACATTGGTGAAGGCGCCCCTATAGCTGGCGGCTTGGAACAATTTGAAGCTGTCGCCGGCGGCTAGGCCAATGGCACCGAGGTTGGTCACCAGCAGCAGGCCACCTTGGGTCAACGTGCTGGAAACCACGACCAGGTCATTGGTCGGAATGCCCCCATTCTTGCTGAGCTCCATGAAGGTGATTCCGGATAAGGCTAGCGTGTTGTTGATGGTCAGCCGGCCAATGCCACCGTTGCCGGGCGCCAAGGTGGCGCCGTATTGGATCACGGCCGGGCCATTGATGACGCCCGTGCCCCCCAAAGTGGCCCCCGGCGCCACCGTCACGCTACTCCCAGCCGCCAGCGAACCGTTCACCAGCAGCCTGCCATTATTGATCAAGGTCGCGCCCGAGTAGGTGTTGACCCCGGCCAGCACCATAACCCCCGCCCCGCTCTTGACGATACCGACACCGGAGACGTTGTTGTTGATCACGGCGTTGACCAGCAGGTCCGGCGACGCGGCACCGGCGGCGACATTAAAGGAAATCTGGTTGTTCGGATTGCTCTCGCGGGTCTTCATCAAGCCCGAGATGGTCGAGGTCACATTGGTGGCCAGGGTGTTGATGGTCCAGCCGCCGCCGCAGGAAAAGTAACCGGCCCCGGAGGAGGCGAGCGCGCCGCCCATAAGATTGACCGTGAGCCCCCAACCCTGATCGCCGCTGGCAGTGGTGGTGAACACGCCGCCATTCAGGTTGAGGGTGGTGAGCCAGGAACTTCCGCTATAGCCGAGCGCATTGACCACGGTGGCGATTGCCGCCGCTCCGGGATTAACGGTCAATGGGCTGGCGAGCGTGCCACTGCTCCCGCTGTTGGCCGACAAGGTGAGGGTGCCGGCGTTCACCACGGTGCCGCCGGTATAGGTGTTCACACCACTCAAGGTCGCCCCGCCGGAACCACTCTTCACCAGACCGCCGACGCCGGAAATCACACCCGAGACCGTCTGGCTCCCGGGGCCGTCCAGCGTCAGGCTGAAACCGCCATTGGCCACCGCCCCACTGACAGTGAGGGTGTTGTTGCTGCTGACAAATGACTGGGGGGCGGCCAGGGTCGAACCGAGGGCCCAGGTGTTGTTGCCCGCCAAGTTGAGCAGTCCCCATTGGAGCGTCACGGGGTTGCCCGCCAACGCAAAGCCGCCATTATTGAACACGACCTGTCCAACGCCGTTGAGCAGGTTGTTGGTATTGCCCTGGCGCAAGCTCCCCTGGAAAGTCAGCGACTGTCCGTTCACGGGCAAGGTCCCGGTCCAGTTTCCTGCCGTGCTCCAATTGCCATCCGTGCCGCCGCCATTCCAGATACTCAGGTTGTTGGTGGTGATGGAGATGGTGCCGTTGGTCGCGAGGTTATTGGTGCTCCAGACCAGCCCCACCGGCATCGCCGGCAAGTTCAGATTGGTGAACGTTCCCGCGTAGGCAGAGGCGCTGAAGAGGGTGAAGGTATCGCCGGCCGCCGGCGGATTAGTGCCCAGGAGTGTCACGGCGAGAGTGCCGCCGTAAGTCAGCGTCCCGCTGGTCAGGACGAGTTTGCTGTTGGCCGGTGTGGCTCCTTTGGTGAGCGCAAAACGCAGCACGCCAGCCAGCGTCGGAGCGCTGCTCACCGTCAGCGTGTTGGCAGCGCCCAGGTCCACAGTGCTACCCGCCGCGGCATTGAGCGAGGCGATGGTCTGGTTGAATCCGTTGAGGGCCAAGGTGCCGCCGCTGGAGATGGGCACAGAAGCATTCGCGCCCAGGCAGTTGGCCGCGCCGCAAAGAACCGTGCCGCCCTGGAGATTGAGCGCAGTGTTGCCGCTCGCGGCCACGCCGCGCAGCCGCAGCGAACCCCCGCCGCGTTTGTAAAAACCGAGACTCCCCACATTGAGCGGGCCGTTGATGGTGAGATCCCCGGAGGCCGTGGCCGCCCCCGCATCCACTTGGACGGACATGCCGTAGCCGTCGCTGACAAGCTGGAGGTTCGCATCCAGAACGGACCCGGAGGCCGCGGCACTGCACCACAAGCCCGTGCCATTGATGTCGAAGGTGCCGAGGTTCGCCAGGCCGGAACCGTATTGCCGAAGGGTCGTCGGGGCGGTCAGGAGGGCGATCTGGCCGCTGGCATTGTAATTCTTGCCGCCTTGCAGATAGAACCCGGTGGTGGCAGAGGCCCCGTTGCCATTGATGGTCAAGGCGGTGTTGGCGTAGCCGCCGCCAGTGCTGTAGCCGAGCTTGAGGGTGGCCTCCGGGGCGACCGAGTACGGGTTGTCCCCGGACTTGTTCTGGACTTCCAGTGTGCCCGCATTAACGCTGGCAGTGCCGGTGAAAGTACCCGCCCCGCTCAAGGTCAGGTAACCCGCGCCCGTTTTGGTAAATCCCTGCACACCGGCCAACACCGCGCTGACGAGGTTGGTGGCGCTTTTGACCGCGATGGCGGGTGTCCCGCTGCTGACGGCCAGCGTCAGCGGCCCACCGGTACCGGTGCTCAGCGTCCAGTTGTGTTTGACGCTCGGGTTCAGATCGTCAAAGACCAGCGTGCCGATGGTGCGAGCCCCGTTGAGCGAGACGGTTGGGCTGGAGTTCAGGGCCAACGTGCTGAAATCCGCGGCCGCGTCGGTCCCACCCGCAATCACTCCCCCACTCCAGTTGTTGCCCAGCGCCCAGGAACCGCCGCTGACGTTGGTCCAAACGCCCGAACCGGCCGGGGCGGTGATCACGAGCACGGCCGGCCCGCTGGTGACCCCGTTGGCAATTACCGTGTAGCTGCCAACGTCCGTGGCGGCGACCGCGGCCATGGCATAGCTGGCGTTGGTGGCATTGGGAATATTGGTCCCATTAAGCTGCCACTGGTACCCCGTGGGGATGGGGCCAATCACCGAGGCCGAGAAGGTCGCCGGCAAACCGCCGATGACGGCGTTGGTGAGGGGGCTGATGGAGAGGCTGGCCGGGCCGAAAACGTTCGCACCGGTCAGGCTGAAGCTGTCGAGGCTGGCCTGGTGGAGGTTGGGATTGAAAGACTGAAGGGCATGGATGAACACGCCCGCGTAAATGGTTGCGCCGAATCCGGTGAGCGTCACGGTGTTGACGACCGTCCAACTCACACCGTCCATTGAAACGGAACTGATGAACTGGTCGCCGGCGCGCTGGAGCCTAAACCAGCGGTTGCCGCCGCCGAGGTCGTTCGACCACCGGTTGGCATCCCCGTTGCCATTGCGCATCGTATCGTCCTCGAAATAAGCGCCGCCGCCGACCGAGCTGAACAACGCCGCAAAGCGGGTCGTGCTGCCGTCCCCCAGCGGTTGGCCAATGGTGGTGTTGGTCGTGCCCCGCAAAATGATGCCCGCCCGCCAACTGCCGTCCGGCGACACCCCATCCGGCCCGGCGATGTTCGGCGTGAGGCGGGCCAGGCGCCCCACCAAAGTGCAATCGCCAGTGACCTTGCGGCTCAAGAAGTTCATTCCGTCACCCAGCAACGTCAGCGTGTTGCCTTGGATGCCAGCCCCGGACGGGTAATTGTGCATCTCGAGCGGCGACCAATACCAGGCCCCGAACGCCGGGTTCGTGGTGGCGAGGCTGACCGGGGCGGAATCGATGGTGTTCGTGCCGTTATAGACCAACCTCGCCCGCACCAGGTTGGAGGGCGCGGTCCAGACCATGGAATTGAGCGCATAAGGCGCGCCGGACGCCTGGCCGAGGAAGTAATCCACGCCCTGGCTGGGGCGGGCGTAGTAGGAATAGTAGTCCGTGAGGTAAAAGCGAACGGTGTTGACGGTGACGCTGCCAGCCGAGACGCTGGCGCTGATGCCGGGATTCATCCCCGACACGATGGCGCTGTTGGTCGGCGAGGTAAGTGTGATGGTCGGTTCGCTGCCACCGGGCGCACGCGAATAGGCGGCGGCGGGAACCTCGGTTTGCGTCAAGGCCCGGGCCTTCGTAGGTCAGGCCAATCCCATCGGTGTAGGCCGTCGTGTTGACAGGGTTGGCGGCACCCTTGAAGAACTGCAGGTTGAAGGTGTGCTGGCCCGCCACCAGTGCCAGGCCGCCCCCCTTGAATTGAGAGGAATCGTGCAGGCCGTCAAAGTTGATGACGGTGGTACCATCAATGACCAATTGGCTGCCATCGCCTGAATGCAACGTGAAGGCATAGAGCCCGGCAGTCGGCACTGTGAGATACCCACTGTAGTTGAAACCGTAATTGGCGCGTTGCCGGCGGGGCGTTGGGTCAGGAAAAGCCACCGCACCCTGATACACCGGCGTGAGCGAGCCGAAGTTCGGGAGGGCGCCCCAGTTGCCCGAACTGGATTCGTAGTATTGGTACGCCAGGCCGCCCACCGTGCCCGACACCGTGGTTGCCGGGCTGGGCGTGGCCGTAGTCGGAGTGATGAGAATGGGCGCGTTGGTGTTAAAAAAGATGTCCGCGAGGGTCAGGCGGACGTAAGGAGTGGCCACCCCGGGGATGTTCAGCAGCTTCTGCCGTACCTCGGGGTCGTTGTCATACAACGAAACGGCCGGTGACCCGGTGTAGCCCGGGTTGTTGAAGACCTCGACCCGATAGGAGAGTTGGGGAGAACTGGCGGGGGCCATCTGCCATTGAACGAGCAACTGCGTGTTCAGGACACTGGCACTGGCGCTGCTGACCAGGATGGGGTCGAGGGTGGGCAAAGCCGGCTGCGCACTGATGGTCAGGGTCAGCGGCACATTATAGGAACTGGCGAACGACGGCCCGACCGCGGATTCGGTCGCCAGGCCGGCATTGATCAAACTGACATGGCCGGCCGAGGTGTAGGTCACCTGGTTGGCCATCTGCCAGCCGCCATTCTTGTGGTAGTAGCCACCGGCATGGTCGACCAGGTAATCGCCGGAATAGCCGGAGAAATTCTCCTGCCAACCGCTCATGCCGTTCACGCCCGTCACGGCAAAGGGATACAACAGCGTGCCCAGATGATACCAGTTGCCGCTCACCGGTTCCTTCATCCACATCCCCTGGTAGCCCAGATGCGCCGTGCCGTCGGCCGGCAGCCAATAGCGAACCGCAAACCGGGTCCAGAGGTTGGTCGTGAACTGCGGCCAATAGCCCTTGATCGCGCAACTGCTCCCCTCGCCGATTTGCGCATACCCCACCATGTTCGATCCCGCGAACACCGGGATTTGCTGCGAGTACGGCGCAAAACCCCCGCTGGCCGGCCAGCAAACATACTGCACCAGCGTGCCGTTACCGTTTTGGTGGGTCATGCCGCCGTAGAAATACCCCGACCCGCTGTCCGAACTGGTCACCGTCTCCTCGTGAATGGCATCGTAGATGCCGGGCGGCACGTTCGGCGAGCGGTAATCCTGCAGGATGCAATCCGCACCGCTGGCCACATTAAAATAGTGGTATTGAGCGCGGCATGGCAAGGGGGTGAGCAGAGCCAGTCCGCCAGCGACGGCAAGCCACCGGCTCGCCAGATGATGTGAGTTTTCCATAGTTGCTTCCCCCAGGAAAGTCGCCACGGCACCCGAACGCAAGCTTTTCAGCAGAGGATCCCGTTCTGGTGTGGCCTCAAGGCATTGGCCAAGCACCGCAGGATGAAAGGCAAAAACAGCGGCCGGGGCGGCCGCCTCGCCTTCGAGGCCGACCTTTCACCACCCTGCCCTGGGCGCGGCTCGTTCGCACGGGCACGCCAATTCCCACTGGGGTGAGTTTCTTCTTTGGTTTCTCAGGGCCGGGTGCTGACTCGGTAGAAATACGGTCCGGCACCCGGCGCGTTAGAGTCGGTAAAGCTGGTGGCACTGACCTGCCCAGGAATACCAGTGGCCAGCATGAGAAAGGCCGGCGTGGCGGCCAGGTTGGTGGCCCGCTCTAAGGTGTAGCTGCGACTGGTCACGCTCTGCCAGGATACCAATACTCCCGAAATCGCAGGTGTGGGCGCGAACAGCCGTAGCGCCGAATTCGGATCGGTTGGGTCGGTGCCACAGCGCCATTCCTGCCAATTGTTCATCCCATCGCCATCTGGATCGGCGTAATCGGCAGAGCCGTCCGTCGGGAGGCCGTAGTGTTGGAGCCATGCGTAGGAAATGACGCTGGCAGGGGTCTGGAATTCATAAGCGCCTATGTCGACCGTGCCGCCGGTGATACGTGGAAGACCGGCGAGGTCGGTGGAACCAGGGGCGAAAGCATTGATCCCCGCGTTGATGCAGGGGGAGTTGGCCTGGAGCCGCAGATCGCCGTTCAGCCAGTCCACGAACAAGGGATCGTCGGTCCAGCAGGAGTTGAGCTGGCCGCCATAGGCAACTGGGTTGATGGCGGCGGTATTGGCATGAAGGATGCAGTTAAAATGGGTGCTGAAGTACCCGGCGCCGCCAGCATTTGTCGCGGCATTGCCGGTGAGGGTGCAATTGCTCAACGTCCCATAGGAAGTTCCACCCCCACAGAAGCTGGTGGAATTATTTCTAAGAATACAGTTGTTCAACATCGAATTGGCAGCACCCCCGCCGTAGGTCCTGGCGGAGTTCCCAACGAGCACACAGTTGTTGAGCGTGCCGTTGAAAGCCCCCCCTCCCTTCCACATAGCCCAATTGCCGGTGAGTATGCAGTTGTTCACGGCCGCGTTAGCCGACTCGCACCAGATGCCACCGCCGCTTAACTCACGGGGGCCGTCACCGCTTGTCCTCGTGGTCCCGGATTGGAGGGTGAACCCGATCAGGTGCGCCCAATTGGTCAGATACACGCAGCGGGTATCTCCACCCTGGATGAACGTCACGGCCGGCCCGTTCACGCTCCGCAACTCGATCGGCTTGGCCACGGCCACCCGATTGGTCATCGAACCATAGATCGCTCGGCCGCCGAGGGCATAAACACCGTTACTGGCCAGCACCACTGACCCGGGCACCGCGGCATCGACGGCGGCCTGGAGCGTCGACGCGGCTGTGCTCCAGGAGTTGAAAGGCGGAATCGGATCGGGGCTTGTGCCGGGCAAAGCGAAATACACCGACTGCGCGGCTACCCGGATCGTGATCTTCGCCGTAGCCCCCGTCGGATTGCTGTGGTTGTAGGCCCGCAGGGCCACTGAGTAGTCCCCCGGCTGATCCCATGCATGGCTAACGTAAGGCCGGTTGCTGCTCAAAGCCGAACCATCCCCGAAGTCCCAGACACTCCCCGCGACACGCCCGTTTATCGTGCCGACGAAATCCACCGTGAAGCCTAACGCCACGTTAGTCCACGAGGCACTGATCGCCACCGCCAGCGCCCCCGTTAGAACGTCTTCCTGGTACTCATCACAACCGATGGAGGGCGGGTTAAGCCAGGCGTCCCCATCGATATCCACACCAGCCGCCCCGAGCGCGCTCCCGCTTCCACGACAAGGGGATCCGGCTGAAATATGGGACCCGCTGGCCAATTGAGGTTCCACGCCGATGTTGCCGGTCCCGTCGATGGGCAGCGGGGTTGTACAGCAGTAGTTGAGAGAACACCCGAGATAGTTGGGACCGTTGGGAGCTTGGTTGTAATACAGAATGCAGTTGTTGAGCGCATTGGAGCAGGCCGCGCCGCCCCCGGACGAGGCCGCATTGCCGACCAGCGTGCAGTTGTTCAAGGTGCCCGAATAAGCACCACCGCCTGAGGTTGAGGCCGAGTTGCCGGTGACGGCGCAGTTGTTCAACGTGCTAGCGTACGCACCGCCGCCCGACCCCAGGGCAGAATTGGCCGTGAGCATGCAGTTGTTCAAGGTGCTCGAGCCAGCCCCCCCGCCAGAGGCCGTGGCCGAGTTCGATGACAAGACCGAGTTGATCACTCGACAACTGAATACGCCGCCGCCCTGTCCTCCGTATCTGCCGGATGCCGAATTGCCTGCCAGGAGGCAGTTGTTCAAGATGCTGGAATGCGCCCCACCGCCAAAACCGCCCGAATTGCTGGTGATGGTGCAGTTATTCAACACGCTGCCATAGGCTCCGCCACCATAGCCGGTCAGGTTGTTCGAAAGAACGCAGTTGTTGAGTGTTCCGGACCAGGCCCCCCCTCCACAGGTGGTTCCACCAGTGACTTTGCAGGTCGAATTGCCGGTGAGCGTGCAGTTGGTGACGACCGCGTTGGTGGATTCGCACCACAGCCCACCGCCGTTTTGGCCCCGCGAGTCCCCCGAAGTCCCGGTCGCGCCATTAGTGAGGGTAAATCCGCTGAGCACGGCCCCGTTGGTCAAATAAACACACCGGATGGCGCCAATCCCGGCGATGTTTCCCGGCACTTGGTAGCCTTGAATCACGGTCACCTCGGGCCCCATGAGACTCTGGACCGTGATGGCTTTGGTGATGGCCACCCGGTTGGTCATCGTGCCATAGACCGCCCGGCCTCCCGTGGCATAGACGCCACCCACCACCGACACCGTGTCCCCCGCCTGTGCCAGATCGACGGCATCTTGGATCACATGAGCAGCGTTGATCCAGTTGGTATAGGGCGGCGCTGGAGTTGGGCTGCCCGTCCAGACCAGCAACGTCGCCGCACCCACGGACGGAGACACCCACAGCGTGGCCAGCCAAATCAGGCACCACCCGGAAAAATAGCGGGCGGGCCTCCAGCCCGACGCCGTTTGGTTCACCGATGCGATTCGCATGCGTCTGAGTTTCCTTCGACCATTTGTCCTCGCTTGCGAGAAAGGAGCCGCAAGTTCTGTGCCACGCTCGTCCCACACGACGCAGGCGTGAAAAGCATCAGGTGGGCCTGATACAACCGACGATCCGCGTGAACCTGACGCGTTCTGCGTGAAGGCCACGCGCTGGCACGCCCGCTTTCCAGGCGCGTTTAGGGGGTGAGCCGTGAGCGTGTAAGACTTGAGTCGGCCGGGGCGGTCCGTCCCGAGCCCACCCCGCCCCATGCCTTTTCCCTTTTCCCTTCCGGCGTTTCGGCTTATATAATGCGTTATGCCTAGTTTACCGTTATTGCTGGCCAGCGGCGGGCTGATGTTGTGGCTGATCCTGCTTCTCAGCGCGGTGGCCGCAGTGGTGTTCATCGAACGTTTCCTGCACCTGCATCGGGCGCAGATCAACTCCGTCGAGTTTCTCAACGGCGTGCGCACCGTGCTCAAGCGGAACAACGTGGTGGAGGCCATCTCCATTTGCGAAGCCACGCCCGGTCCCGTGGCGCGGCTCGTGCGCACCGCCATCCTGAACCGCGAGCATGGCCGCGAGCGGGTGAAGGAAGCCCTCGAGCTGGCCGGCCTGGCCGAAGTGCCGCGGCTGGAAGAGAAACTGAACCTCCTGGCGACCATCGCGCAACTGGCGCCGCTGTGCGGCTTGCTCGGGACAGTCCTCGGTTTCATCCAGACATTCTGGCGGATGCAAGAGTCCGGGCTGCACGCCCATGTGAGCCAGGTTTCCGACGGTGTCTGGAAGGCGCTGGTCTGCGCCGCGGCGGGCCTGGCAATCGCCATCCCCACCCATGCCGCCTATGCTTACCTCGTGGGCCGTGTTAACTCCATCGTGCTGGACATGGAGCGCGCAGCCACCGAGATCGTGACCATCCTCACCGGGGGTTCCAAACCATGAAGTTCCCGCGCAACGCGCACCTCCTCCGCGGCCGGCAGGATGCGGCGCCTTATGCGTCGGTGTTCTTCCTGCTGGTGCTCTTTGTCATGCTCGGGTCGCTGGTGTACACCCCCGGCGTGGTTGTACCGCTGGATCTGCCGACCGCGGACAACCTGCCCGGGCTGGATAAGGCGGCGGTCGCAGTGGCGGTCGACGCCAACGGCCAGCTTTACTACGAGAATGACCTGATCACGGAATCCGAGCTGAAAACGCGACTGGTCCGGGCATCGGCCAATTCCCATGATCCGCTCACGCTCATCGTGCAGGCGGACAAAGCGGTGCGCTACGATCGACTGGTCCGGTTGACCTTGCTCGCGCGGGAGGCGGGCATCCGCGAAGCCCTCCTGGCCACGCTGCCTCCCCCGCTTTCCGGCCCCGCCACCACCGCACAGACGACCCTAAACCGATGACCGGCGCCGTCATGGAAGGACAGCCGTGGTCGCGTCGGCGCTGGCTGTGGATCGTGGCGCTGTTCTTGGGTGCCCAGGTGATCGTCATTTACTGGCTGGGCGAACGCGGGCCGGCTAAACCTCGAACTCCCGCGCCGGTCCAGACGCTCCGTTGGTGGCAAAACGCCTCGGAAGAATGGCTTGCCCTGAACGACCCCACTCTTTTCGCGCTGCCGCACCGGCAAGGCTTTTCCGCCAGCGTCTGGCTCAATCTCTCCACCCTCGAACCTCGCCGTTTCGCATGGACCGAAGCCCCGGACTGGCTTACCCTGCCGGAAGCCGAACTGGGGCGGTTGCCATCCCGCGCGGAGGAGACCAACGGGGGCACCCGCATCCGCCTTCCCCCCATGCCTCCGTCGGAGTTGCCCCTCCCAGAGTTGGTCCCCTTGCTGGCGCTGACGGAAGTGTCGCGCCTGCGCCTGGCAGACCAGTTGGCCGACCGGCCCTTGCTCACACCCATTCAGTTAGCCGACCCCACCAATTCGGATATCCTGACCAATACGGTGATTCAGATGGTGGTCGATTCCCTGGGCCGACCGCGCTCGTTCACGTTGCTGGCCAGCAGCGGATTGTCCACGGCCGATAACGAGGCCCTGGCGTTTGCCCGCAACGTCCGTTTTGCCCCACTCCCCGGGGCGGACACCGAGCCGACCGCTTCCTCCCTCGCCGGCCTGGCATGGGGATCGCTGGTCTTCGATTGGCATACCTTGCCGCTGGCGCCAACCAACGCGGTCCCATCCCAGTAAGAAAGCCATTCTATGTCCACCTCCAACCTCATTTTCAGCTATGTCGTGCTGGCGCTCGGTGGCGTGACGGGCGCGGCGGTGTTTTCCGAACTCCGCCGCCGAAGCTTCGAGCCGGCTCCCAGCAAGGACCGTATCTTCCGCTGCCGCAAGTGCAGTTACGTCTATACCGACGACCCGGACGTCGTCCGATCGCGCTGCTCCCAATGCGGTCAGATTAACGACGCAATGCAGTTCTGACCGGGTTCACACCCCCGTCTTCAANNCCACGACATCGTGAGGGGAGGCTTCGCGCTGGCCGGCGGGACTGACGCGAATGTAACGGGCCTTTTCGCGGAGTTGGGCCAGGTTAGCCGCGCCGATGTAACCCATGCCCGACTGGATGCCGCCGATCAGTTGCGCCAGCACGCTATCCACCGAACCGCTGACCTCCTTGAGCGCCTCGACCCCCTCGGGCGCGACTTTGCGGGTGGGCTCGGAAGCATGCCCATAGCGGGCCGCCGACCCGGCTTTCATGGCGGCCATACTGCCCATGCCGCGGTACTGTTTGTAGAGTTTGCCACTGATCTCGAGTATCTCCCCCGGTGCTTCCGGGCAGCCGGCGAAGAGACCACCGCAGATCACCGCCTGGGCCAGCGTCAATGCTTTGACAATGTCCCCCGACTTGGTGATGCCGCCATCGGCGATGATCGTGACTCCCTTGGCACGGGCGGCGCGGGAAGCAACGTAGAGCGCCGTGAGTTGCGGGATACCCACGCCGGCCACGATGCGAGTGGTGCAAATGGAACCGGGCCCCTGCCCCACCTTGACGACGTTGGCGCCGCTATCGGCCAGGAAGGCCACCCCCGCCGCGCTGGTGACGTTGCCCGCAATGATGGGTAGCCTCGGGAAGGCCTCGCGGAGCATCCGCACCGTGTCGCCCACCCCGCGGCTGTGCCCATGCGCCGTCGAAACCGCCACCACGTCCAAGCCCCGATCCACCAGGGCGCCGACGTGAGCCAGAATTCGTTCACGATCCAGCTCACCGAAGGCATTCCGCGTGGCCGAGACGGCCGCGCCACACAGCAGCCGGAAATGCTCGTCGCGCGCCGGCTTGAACTGGGCGTTGCGCTCCTGGGTGATGCGCTCGACGTCGCTCATCGTGAACAGTCCGTGAAGCCGGTCCTGATCGTCCACCACCAACAACTTGTGGATCCCCGGATGGTCGGTGAAAAACCGGTCCGCCCGGGCGATGGGATCTGCGGTGAGTTCTTGTTTGAGAATGGTATGGACCTGGGCGCGCGGGGTGAGCGCCTCGACTACCTTTCGCTTGGCATACCGCTGCTTCACCACATGGCCCGGCAGAAGGCCGATCAGCCGGCCCTCGGCGTCCACCACGGGGAAAGTGCTGAAGGCGAAGCGCCGCTTCTCGATCAGGGCCAGCACATCGCCGATGAGCTGGTCCGGCCCCGCCTTGATCGGTTCCTGAATGAGGCCGTGAACGTGGTTCTTGACGCGGCTGACCTCGGAGAGTTGCTCGCGTTCGAGCATATTGTAGTGAATCAAACCCAACCCTCCGTTGAGGGCGATGGCGATGGCCATTCTCGAGGACGTGACGGTGTCCATGTCCGAAGAAATCGCCGGGATGTTCAACCGCAAACCATCCGCGAGAGCCACCTCGAGCTGGGTGTCGCGTGGTAGAACCTCCGAGTACAAGGTCGCCAGGGTGACGTCGTCGTAGGTGAGCCCGACATGGCTGTAGGAACCAAAGAACTCATCCGCCGGCTGGTAAAACCGGGAATCCAGGCTGTCAATTTCAGGGCAAGCTGCCATGGCGAATTGTGCCGGGATTACGGCCAGTTTGGCAAGAAAGATCCTGCTTGCTTTCCGCTGGCGAATCGGTCAAGATAATCACGTCAATAGTTAACTTTTGCAGCCTCCAGGACATGGTGAATCCTCAGGTGGACTCGGTTCACTGGCGATTTGAAACCCGGCAGTCGGGAACAGTTTGGATCCGGAAAGGTAACTCTATTCAGAACCGTAATAAGACATGAATACCAAGCTCTTCGTCGGGAATTTAGACTTCAAAGTCACCGAGAATGATCTTCAAGACGCCTTTGCGGCGTTCGGCACAGTGACGGAAGCCAATCTCATGGTGGATAAAATGAGCGGTCGCCCCCGCGGGTTCGGCTTCATCACCATGAGCACCCCTGAGGAAGCCCAAAAGGCGATCGAAGGTCTCAACGGCACCAACCTCAAAGGCCGAAACGTGACGGTCAATGAAGCCCGTCCCAAGGAAGAGCGGACCGGCGGCGGTGGCCGTAGCGGCGGCGGCGGCGATTACGGCCGTCGGTACTAATCAATCACTTTCCGAGGGTGTGGAGCCTCCTCGGCTCCGCACCGCTCCTCTCTCACCCAAACCGCCCGTCTGCGCATGGAAGAGCATATCTCCGTCGAAGGTCGGATCACGGCCGTTTTGGCCGGCACCATGTTCCGCGCCAAACTGGAAAACGGACATGAAGTCCTGGCGCACATCTCCGGCAAGATGCGAAAGCGATTCATCCGGCTGACGATCGGCGATCGGGTGAAGATGGAGATGTCTCCTTACGATCTCGACAAAGCGCGCATTGTCTACCGGCTTTGACCGCTAAAATTCGGCTGAAGATTCGAGATTAGAGCTTTCCCTTTCCGGTAGACGGTGTTAATTTGGGTTTACGCGTTAGTTTCCGACGGGCCCGCGGCCGGGGTTGGAGCGGAGGTATTGGCCGCACGACTCCAGACTTTCCTGTCGCGTCTTTCCCCATAGAGAGGGGAACGCAGTGCAATTTGTTCGTTTATGTCGCAACCCGTCATTATTCAGGGCGGCATGGGCGTGGCTGTCTCCGGCTGGCCATTGGCTCGTGCCGTATCCCGCTCCGGCCAATTAGGGGTCGTTTCCGGCACCGCACTCGCAGTGGTGTTGGCTCGGCGCTTGCAGCTCGGCGACCCCGATGGCGCGCTTCGTCGCGCCTTGGCCCATTTCCCCTTCCCCCTCATGGTCGAGGGGATTTTAGCGGATTTCTTCATTCCCGGGGGAAAGGACGCCGCTAAACCCTTCAAGCTGACCCCGATGCCCGCCGTGCGTCCGAACCGAAAATTGGTGACGCTGACGGTCGCGGCTAATTTTGTGGAAGTGTTCCTAGCCAAAGAAGGCCATGACGGTCTGGTGGGAATCAACTACCTGGAAAAAATCCAACTGCCAACGCTGGCTTCGCTCTTTGGCTCGATGCTGGCGGGGGTGGATTATGTGCTCATGGGGGCGGGCATTCCCCGCGCCATCCCGGGCGCGATTGACCTGCTGGCTGAGGGGCGCTCCGCCTCGTTGCGGCTGGACGTTGAAGGCGCTCTGCCAGGTGAAGAATGGGTTTCGACCTTCGACCCGGTGGAGTTCTGCGGCGGCACGGCTCCCCGGCTCAAGCGGCCGCAGTTCCTGGGCATCGTGGCCTCCGCCACGCTCGCAATGACCTTGGCCAAGAAGGCCAGCGGCCGCGTGGACGGGTTTATCGTCGAAGGTCCCACTGCGGGCGGCCACAACGCCCCGCCGCGAGGCCCGATGCAACTCACCGCCGCCGGCGAACCACTCTACGGCCCACGCGACGTGGCGGAGTTGGAGAAAATTCGCGCCTTGGGGCTGCCGTTCTGGCTGGCCGGAGCCTACGGGCGCCCGGGTGGCCTGGCCGCGGCCCAGCGTGAGGGCGCAGCGGGAATTCAGGTCGGTACCGCCTTTGCCTTTTGCGAAGAATCCTCGATTCTGCCGGAGGTCAAGCGGCAAGCGTTGCTGCTAAGCCGCCTGGGGCTCACGCGGGTTTTCACCGATCCGCAGGCCTCGCCAACCGGCTTCCCGTTTAAAGTGGCACAAATCGATCAGACCTTGTCCGACGAGGCCCTCTACCAAGGCCGCCGACGGACGTGCGACTTGGGCTACCTCCGCCATCTCTACCGGAGATCCGACGGCACCGTGGGGTATCGCTGCCCGGCCGAACCGCTCGCCAGTTTTCTGCGCAAGAGCAACGCGCCGGAACAGAGCCTCGGCCGGAAGTGCGTCTGCAATGGCTTAGCTTCCACGGTCGGCATCGGTCAGGTGCGCCCCGGCCAACGGGCCGAATTGCCGTTGGTTACGGCCGGCGACGACCTGGAACAAATCGCGCAGTTTATCCCGCCCGGCCAAGAGTCCTACACGGCCGTGGACGTTCTCCATCGACTCCTGCACGGAAATGACCTCGCCCCGACTCGGCCCGCGGCGATGGAACTGAGCCTGAGTTAACCCTCCGTTTTCTCCGGTTCACGCCGCCCGTGCGGCGTGATTGTTTGAGTGGTTTTACCGGCCATGGCGTAAGTAGAAGGGCCGGGCCAATTGTTGGCTTTGCGGTGATTACCGTGCAGCATGACAACCGGAACCGGCCGAACATGAAGTTGAAGCATAGCTTGCGAGTGGCCCGTTGGTCCATGGTAGGGTCCTTGCTGATGGCGGTACTGGCATTGCTGCCCGGATGCAAGGGAACGCCCACCAAAGGCGAAGCCCAGGCCCGGCGTCAGGCCCAAGAGATCGCCCAGCGCTATCGGCCAGGCGGGCGCCAACCCGCCTTGCCCACGTTGACGACCAACTCGAGCCTCGGCGATTTCCTCACCTATGCCCTGCTCAATCAACCCAGCGTCGAAGCCGCTTACGACGACTGGCTGGCCTCGATCGAGCGCATTACCACCGCCCGCTCGCTTCCCGATCCGCAATTGACTTTCCAGACAGACATCCAGAACGCGCTGACCTCAATCATGCCCGGGCTGATGATGTTATTCCCCGGGGCCGGCAAACTGCGTGCGAGTGCCGAAGTCGCCTCCGCGGAAAGCCAGGCAAGGTATTTTGCCTTCCAGACCGCCAGCCTCCAGAGCGCCTCGGAGGTCAAACGCGCCTACTACCAACTCCACTTTCTTGACGAAAAACTGCGCGTCACCCGCGAGAACGGCCGCTTGGCGGCGGATCTCGAGCAACTTGCCCGCGCCCAGAACGAGGTGGGCAAGGTCACTTTGCAGGATGTCCTCCGGGCCCAAATCGAGCGCGACCGGCTGGCCACTGAAATCACGGACCTTGAGGACTCGCGGAGCGCCTTGCTGGCTCGGTTTAAGACCACCCTGGGCCTTGGTTCCGAGGCCCCGCCGCCACCAATTCCCCAACACTTCGAGTTCACCCCGGCGAATCTCTCGTTCGAAACGATGTTTCAAACGGCGCTGACGAACAACACCACCCTGCGGTCTCTCGAAGCGGAGGTTCGCTCCGCCCACGCCTCCGTCCTTCTGGCCCAAAAAGCGCGCCGCCCCGATGGCAGTCTGGGCCTCATGGCGGATGCCAAGATGAGCCCGGTGCTTTATCGTCCCCAAGCCAGCCTTTCGCTCCCGGTTTGGCGGGACAAACTCGCCGCCCAAATCGCCGAGGCCCGCGCCAACCAGGGGGCCGCCCAAGCCCGGCTTTCCGACGAGCAACTCAACCTCGCCGCCGCCTTTGCCGAACAGTCCTTCCTCTACCGCGAGGCCGAGCGCTCCCTCGAGCTACTGAACGACCGGCTCCTCCCCAAAGCCCGCCAGTCCCTCGAAATCGCCCGCATCGGCTACCTCTCCGGTCAGATCGACTTCTTCAACGTCAACGACGCCGAACGCACCCTTGTCGCGTTCGAACTGGACCACATCGAGGCCGCCACGCAGCGCGAATTGGCGTTGGTCGAAATCTCCCTGCTCGTACAAGGCTTGCCCCCCTCCCGTGCCGGCATGGCCCCGCCAAAAACCGGCGTCCGCACCAGCGGTGCACGCGGTTCCAGGAAAATGGGAGGTGGCATGTGAACTGGCCAATGGACCCTTCAGGACGTGCGATACAAAACTTCCTTATGAGCATTGAACCAAAGCCGGCCCAGGCCTCCCGAACGCCAAGGGATTCGGCTGGCAAATCCCACCACCTCAGCCTCTCCTATCTCGTCTCGCCTCGGCCGGAAAACCGGGGTGTGGGGTATTATCTCCTGGTCTGGCTGGGTTTGGCGCTGGCGTTCACGGCGGGGGGCGGCCTCCTGGCCGGCTGCGGCCAACACGATCCCTCAGCCGCCGGCAACTCGGTGAAGGAAGAGCAACTCTACACCTGCGGGATGCATCCCACGGTGATCCAACCGAAGCCAGGCAACTGCCCCATCTGCGGCATGAAGCTCACCCCCGTTCGCAAGCAGGCCGGCAACTCCGCGGCCACGGCGGTCGCCGCCCAGGAATCCACCGCGATCACCATCGACCCGGCCACGATTCAAAATATGGACCTGCGCACCGGCCTGGTGACCCGGGGCCCGTTGCGACGGACGGTACGGACCGTGGGAGTAGTGGATTTCGATGAAACGACGCTGGCGGACGTGACCACCAAATTCAAAGGTTGGATCGAAAAGCTGCACGTGGATACGACCGGCCAGCAGGTTCATGGCGGCCAGGCCCTGTTCGACATTTATTCGCCCGAACTTTACAGCGCTCAGGTCGAGTACCTGCTGGCACTCCGCCAAGGCACCAATTTCCTGGGCGCCGGCGCGGAGACCTTGAAAGCCAGTGCGCTCGCCAAGCTGCAATACTTCGATATTCCCGAAGATCAAATCGCCGAGGTCCAGAAGAGCGGCCAACCCAAGAAAGCCCTCCGCATCAACGCGCCGCGCGATGGCATCGTGGTGGAGAAGATGGCCGTCGAGGGCCAGATGGTGGATGCCGGCATGAAACTTTACCGCCTGGCCGACCTGGGCACAGTCTGGGTCCAATCCCAGGTGTACGAGCAGGACCTGCCCTTTGTCCGGCTGGGGCAGGAGGCCGTCGTCAGCCTCTCGTACCTGCAAGATCGCAAGTTTCGTGGTCGCGTGACGTATATCTACCCGACGGTAGATGACAAGACCCGGACGGCGAAGGTGCGGATGGAGTTTCACAACCCGGGCTATCTGTTGAAGCCGGGGATGTTTACCACGGTAAACCTGACCGCTGAGTTGTCGCCGTCGGAGGTATTGGTACCCGACATGGCGGTGTTGCGCAGCGGCGAAAAGAACACGGTCTTTGTCGCCTTGGAAGGAGGGAAATTTGAGCCCCGCACCGTAGTCCTCGGCTCGCGGGCGACGGGGGATGCCTACCAAGTCCTCGGTGGACTGCGCGAAGGTGAGCGCGTGGTGACGTCGGGCCAGTTCATGCTGGATTCCGAAAGCCAGTTGCGCGAGGCCATCCAGAAAATGCTCAAGCCCGTCGCCAACGGGGCCTCGTCCGAAAGCCCCGCCGCCGTAGCCGAGGCCGCCCCGCCGCCAGGCACGGATACGACCGCCATCTATATCTGCCCGATGCCCGAACATGTTTCACTGGAATACGATCACCCCGGCAAGTGTCCCCTCTGCGGGATGAGCCTGGTGCCGGTCTCGCGCGAGACCTTGGGTCGCATCCAGCCCGGTGAGCGCGTTCGCTATTACACTTGCCCCATGCCCGAGCACAGCGACCTGCGCGAGGACAAGCCCGGCAAATGCCCGCGCTGCAACATGACCTTGATCCCGGTGATGATGGATCCAAAGCCGCCGGTCCTGTCCGCAATTATTTCACCCGCCGCTGCCGCTCAAAGCCCGCTGCCGGCCCTCTACACCTGCCCGATGGCGGAACACGCGGACGTGGTCTCGGACCAGCCCGGAACTTGCACCAAGTGCGAGATGAAACTCGTCCCCACCGGCACGGTCAGCCATGGGAAGACCGCCGAACAACATTGGGCGGAGAGTCACCGGCATTAACCCAGGTTCTGCATGCTTCAACGTCTCATTGATTTCTCGCTGAAGAACAAGTTCCTGGTTCTGCTTGCAACGCTGGCGCTGGCCTGCGTGGGGGTCTATGCGGTGCGCCACATCCCGCTGGACGCCATCCCGGACCTCTCGGATGTGCAGGTGATCATCTATACCGAGTGGCCCGGCCAGGCCCCCCAGATCGTCCAAGACCAGCTCACCTATCCCATCACCACCAAAATGCTCTCTGTGCCGCGCAACAAAGCGGTCCGCGGCTACTCCTTCTTCGGGTTTTCCTTCGTTTATGTCATCTTCGAAGACGGCACCGATCCGTATTGGGCGCGCAGCCGTGTGCTCGAATATCTCAGCAGCCTCGGCGCGCAGTTGCCTAAGAACGTAACCCCCACCCTGGGACCCGATGCCACCGGCGTCGGCTGGGCGTTCATGTATTCACTCAACTCGACCAACCGCGACCTGGCGGAGTTACGTTCGATTCAGGATTGGTATCTCAAATACCAATTAGCCTCCGTCGGCGGCGTCGCCGAGGTCGCCTCCGTGGGTGGGTTCGTGAAGCAATACCAGGTGACCGTAGACCCCGCAAAACTCCGCGCCTATGGTCTCTCCGTCGCCGAGGTCGGCATGGCCATCCAACGGAGCAACGGGGAGGTGGGAGGACGCTCGATCGAGATGGCGGAGAAAGAGTTCATGCTGCGCGTCCGTGGGTATATTGAAGGCCTGGATGATCTGCGGAAGGTGGCGGTGGGTGTGGGCGCCAACGGCGTACCGACCCTGCTGGGGGACATCGCCAATATCCAACTCGGGCCGGACATGCGTCGGGGAATCGCCGAGCTCAACGGCCAGGGCGAAACCGTCGGCGGCATCGTCGTCGTCCGCTATGGCGCCAATGCCCGACAGGTCATCGTGGACGTGAAGCAACGGCTGGATCAGGCGATGAAAGGCCTGCCCGCCGATGTGCACTACGATATCGCCTACGATCGGAGCGCCCTCATCCAACGCGCCGTGAGGACGCTCGAGGAGAAACTCATCGAGGAAAGCCTCGTGGTCGCGCTGGTCTGCCTGCTCTTCCTGCTGCACTTGCGCAGCGCCCTGGTGGCGATCGTCATCCTCCCGCTCGCCGTCCTGATCTCGTTCATTGTCATGCAGGCCCAAGGGCTCAGCTCGAACATCATGTCGCTGGGGGGCATTGCCATCGCCATCGGTGCCATGGTGGATGCCGTGATCATCATGATCGAGAATGCCCATAAACATATCGAGCGCGACGGCGGCCACAAGGAACACTGGGCCATCATTCGCGATGCCTCCATCGAGGTCGGCCCTACCTTGTTCTATTCCCTGCTGGTCATCACGGTCTCGTTCATCCCGGTCTTCACCCTCGAAGCCCAGGAGGGCCGGCTGTTCAAGCCGTTGGCGTTTACCAAGACCTACTCGATGGCTGCCGCCGCCCTGCTCTCGGTCACTCTGGCCCCCGTGTTGATGGGCTTCTTCATCCGCGGCAAGCTCCCACCGGAAGAAAAAAACCCCATCAACCGGCTTCTGATCTGGATGTATCATCCCGTCATTGATTGGGTGATCCGGTGGCGATGGCCCGTGATCGCCGGGGCCGGCGCGCTCGTCGTTTGGGTCTTTTTCCCGTGGAACAAGCTGGTCACCCAGCGGCTGCCCGAAAGTGACTCGGCGATGCGCGCGTGGGCGGAAAAGGTGGGCAAGCTCTTTCCCTACCAGAACATCGGCTCGGAGTTTATGCCCCCGCTCTATGAAGGGGACTTGCTCTACATGCCCACCACCTTCCCCGGTGTCTCACCCACCAAAGCCCGCCAGATCCTCCAGCAGACCGACAAAATCATCCGCACGTTCCCCGAAGTCCAGCAGGTCTTCGGCAAGGTCGGCCGCGCCGACACCGCCACCGACCCCGCTCCCTTCGACATGATTGAAACCACCATCATGCTCAAGGACGAACCGGATTGGCCGCAAGTGGACCTCAGGGATTCGGAGGGTAAAATCGTCGCCCACCGCCGGCGCACACCCGAGGAACTTGCCGACGCGATGAACGCGGCCATCCAATTCCCGGGACTGAACAACTCCTGGACCATGCCCATCGCGACCCGGATCGACATGCTGGCGACCGGCATCAAAACCCCCGTCGGCATCAAGGTGGCCGGCCCCGACCTGGCGGAACTGGAGCGCATCGCCTCCGAAATCGAGGCGGTGGTCAAGGCCCTGCCCGGCACCTTGAGCGCGTTTGCGGAACGCACCATGGGCGGCAACTATATCGAATTCCACATCAATCGCGACGCCATCGCCCGTTACGGCCTGACCATCGGCGCGGTCCAGGACGTGCTGGAGGTCGCCCTAGGAGGCATGCCCTTGACCACCACCGTCGAGGGCCTCGAACGCTACGCCGTAACCTTGCGCTACAGCCGCGACTTTCGCGAGAACCTCGAGGCCCTGCGCGAGATCATCGTGCCGACTCCGACCGGCGCCCAGGTACCCCTCAGCCAACTCGCCAACCTCCAGGTCGTTCATGCCCCGATGGGGGTCAAGAGCGAGGGCGCCGTGCCCAACGCCTGGATCTATGTCGACGTCAAGGGCATGGATATTGGCACCTACGTCCAATCCGCCCGGCGCGCCGTCAACGAAGCGGTGGCCAAAGGGGTCATCCGCCTGCCCAACGGCTACAACATCCTGTGGAGCGGCAAATACGAGTATATGCTGCGGGCCAACGAGCGCCTCCTGGTGGTGGTCCCCCTCACCTTGCTCATCATCGTCTTCATCATCTACCTCAACACCCGTTCCGCCATCAAGGCCGCCATCGTCCTGCTGGCGGTCCCTTTCTCGCTGGTGGGAGCGTTTTGGGCCATCTATCTCCTGGACTACAACCTCAGCGTCGCGGTTTGGGTCGGCCTTATCGCCCTTGCGGGACTCGACGCCGAGACTGGGGTGGTGATGCTGCTCTATCTCGATCTGGCCTACGGCGAGTGGGTTCAACAGGGGCGGATGCGCCACCACGGGGACTTGCGGGACGCCATCTATCACGGGGCGGTCAAGCGGGTACGCCCCAAGGCGATGACCGCTTGCGTGATCATCGCCGGCTTGATGCCCATCCTCTGGAGCCACGGCGCTGGCGCGGACGTGATGAAACGCATCGCCACCCCCATGGTCGGCGGAGTGGTCACCTCCACCCTGATGGAGTTGATCGTTTATCCCGCCATCTTCTACGTGTGGCGTTCGAGGCGGCTGTCACCACCATAGCTCAACGCCCCTCCGGCGACTGCGGTTTTCTTCTCGCTCCAAGGCGACGGAGTCGCTATTCTCACCCATATCACCCAAAGTGAACTATGGATGAGATTTTGAAGATATTGCAGGGCAATGCCCTGGAACCGCGCGAGACGATCGCACGGTTGTTGGATCTGCCGGCGGCGGAGATCAACCGACGCATCGCCGATTATGAGCAACGCGGGGTCATTCGGGGTTACCAGGCGATCCTGAACGAAGACGACCTCGACATCGACAAGGTCACGGCCGTTATCGAGGTTAAGGTAACCCCGCAACGGGAAGGCGGGTTCGACCTGATCGCGGATCGGATCAGCCGGTTTCCCGAGGTCCGCTCGGCCTACCTGATGAGCGCGACGTACGACCTGCTGCTGTTCGTCGAGGGGCGAAACCTGCGGGAGGTGGCGGGCTTTGTCAGCGAACGGCTGGCGCCGCTCGATGGAGTGATTTCCACCTCGACTCATTTTATGCTCAAAACCTACAAGCGCCTGGGCGTCTTGATGCACGAGAAATGCTCCGATGAACGGCTCACCGTCTCTCCGTAACCGGCTCAGCCTCGTCGTCCGCGACATCCCACGGTCCGGCATCCGGGACTTCTTCGACATCGTCACGACGATGAAGGATGTCATCAGCCTGGGGATCGGCGAACCGGATTTCGACACGCCCTGGCATGTGCGCGAGTCCACCGTTTTCGCCCTGGAACGAGGCGCGACCCACTATACCAGCAACCTGGGTTACCTCGAACTGCGTCGCGCCTTGGCTGCCTACGTTGAAAAAACGTTCGGCGGCCGGTACAAGCCAGAGGATGAAATTCTGGTTACGGTGGGAGTCAGCGAGGCCCTGGACCTGGCGTTGCGCGCCCTCCTGAACCCCGGCGATGAGGTGCTCTACCACGAGCCGTGCTATGTCTCCTACCGGGCGACGATCTTGTTTGCCCACGGTGTCCCGGTCGCCGTCGAGACCCGCCCCGAGAACGGTTTTCGCCTGACCCGGGCCATGCTCGAGGCCAAGCTCACACCGCGCACCAAGGTGCTGATGCTCAATTTTCCCAACAACCCCACCGGCGCCATCATGAGCCGCGCCGACCTGGAAGACGTGGCCGCGTTCGCGCGCGAGCACGACCTCATCGTGATCACGGACGAGATCTACGGCGAACTCACCTACGACGCCCCACACACCAGCATCATCAGCCTGCCAGGCCTGCGCGAGCGGACCATTTTTCTGCACGGTTTCTCCAAGGCCTGGGCCATGACCGGCTTTCGCCTGGGCTACGCCTGCGGCCCGGCCGAGCTCATCGATGCCATGATGAAGATCCATCAATACACCATGCTCTGCGCCTCATCCCTAGGCCAGAAAGCAGCCCTCGAGGCCCTTGCCCGCCCGGCCGTCGATGTCGGTGAAATGGTCGGCGAATACCGCCGCCGCCGCAACTTCATCGTCGGCGCGTTTGCGGACCTGGGAATCGAATGCCACCGCCCGCTCGGCGCTTTCTATGCCTTCCCCAGCGTCGCCCGGTTCGGACTCCCCGCCAAAGAATTTGCCCTCAAACTGCTCCACGAGGAGCGGGTTGCGGTCGTGCCCGGCACCGCCTTCGGCGCGTGCGGCGAAGGCTTCGTCCGCTGTGCCTACGCCACCAGCCTGGACAATATCAAGGAAGCCATGGTGCGGTTGAAACGCTTTATTGCCAGGCTCTAGGGCGCCGAAACCCCGCCCGGTCGGGCCAAGCCTTATGGCCAAACCAGTCAAAACCTCCGCCCCGCCCCCCGGCTTGGGGAGCCGAACTGGCGCGGCGGGGCGCGCGATCTACGCCGATGAAGCCCGCCGAACCAGCGAAGCCGATTTCCGCCAAGTCATCGATGCCTCCCCCGTCCCCCTGTCGGTGGACGACATGAAGGGAACCATCGAGTATATCAACCGCAAGTTCGTCGAACAATTTGGTTACGCGCACGACGAAGTTCCGACATCCGGGGCGTGGTTCCGGCGCGCCTACCCGAACCCCGCCTACCGCCGACAGGTCGCCCGCGAATGGCGGAGCTGCCTCAGACGCGGTCTGGTGGCGGGCACGGAGGTCGGGCCCCTGGAGGTCGAGGTCACCTGTAAGGACGGCTCCTTACGGCAGGTCGAGTTCGTCGGCACCCTCGTTGGTCATCGCCTGCTCATTGCCGCCCAGGACCTCACGGAGCGCAAGCGGCTGGAGAAACAGATTCTGGAAATCTCGGAACAGGAACAAGAGCGGATTGGCCAAGACCTGCATGATGGCCTGTGCCAACTCCTGAGCGGCATCAAGTTCAAAACGACCCTGCTCGAGCAAAAGCTCCAGCGCCACGGCCTCGCCGAGGCGCGGGAGGCGAGCGCGTTGGAGCGGTTGCTCAACACCGCCATCGACCAGGGCCGTAATATCGCCCGCGGCCTTCACCCGGTCGACCTCGAGGCCCGCGGTCTCATGTCCGCCCTGGAGGAGTTGGCGTCCACCGTCTCCAGCGTCTATGGCATGGCCTGCGTCTGTGAGCCCACACAATCGGTGCTGGTGCATGACCATGTCGCAGCCCTTCATCTCTACCGCATCGCCCAAGAGGCGGCCAACAATGCCATCAAGCACGGCCGGGCCTCCAAAGTTTGGATCCGCCTCTCCGCCGCCAAGGATCGCCTGTCCCTGACCGTGCGCGACAACGGCATCGGGTTGCAAACCAAGCACCCTGGCCGGCTGGGCATGGGGCTGCCGCTGATGCACTACCGCGCCCGCACCATCGGCGCCGCCTTGACCGTCCGGCCCGGCCCGGCCGGCGGCGCCATCGTCCACTGCTCGCTCCGCAATCCCCCATAGCCTCCTACGGCTGACTCAGGTGCCTTATGAACTCCACTGACACACCGGGCTTGCGCTCCACTTCCCGTTCCCAACCGACGCCCGGGAAACGCCGGATCTTCCTCGTGGAAGATCATCCGGTAACCCGAGAGGGCTTCGCGCAGTTGATCAACTACCAGGCGGATCTCCAGGTTTGTGGCCAGGCCGGCACCGCCGCCAAGGCGTTCGTGGGCATCGACGTGGTCCGTCCGGACCTGGTGATTGTGGACCTTTCCCTAGCCGAGTCCAGCGGCCTGGAGCTGATTAAAGACCTGAAGACTCGCTATCCCTCCCTGCCGTCTCTGGTGCTTTCCACTCACGACGAATCCCTTTACGCCGAACGTGCGCTCCGTGCCGGCGCTCGGGGATACGTCATGAAGCAGGCCCCTACCGCCGAGGTCATGAATGCCATCCGCGTCGTCCTCGGCGGCGAGCTCTACCTCAGCGAGATCATGCGCACCAAAATGGTCCACAAACAACTCCAAGGCCAGCACGCACCCAAGGCGCGCGGTGTCGAGAGCCTCACCGACCGCGAGTTGGAAGTATTCGACCTGATCGGCCGCGGCCACCCTACCGCGAGCGTCGCCGCCAAGCTCCATCTGAGCGTCAGCACCGTCGAAACCCACCGCGCCCACATCAAGGAAAAACTCCGTCTGGCCCACGCCACCGAACTCGTTCGCCATGCGGTCGAGTGGGTCAATCGCCGACCCTGAGTCAGCGTCCGCAAGCTGACCCAGCAGCCGTATCATGGAATCCATGATGCCAGAATCATGGCAGGCACGATTGAATAAAGCGGCTCGTCAAGTAATGTTGAGTCGCGGTCTGGGGAATCGGGGCTGCGGGGATACCAAAGTGCCCGGCCGAGTTTGCTGACATGAGAACACGCATCGAAGATGAATTTACGCACTTGGGAATCTCGCGGCAGCGCAAATACCAATTGCGCATGCAGCGGGACAAGAAGTGTACGGAATGTGGCGATCCCGCCTCGGTTGGCTCCCGCTGTCTGAAACACCTCATTATCGCGCGCGAGCGCCAACGGGACAAACGAGGTCTCAAGCGCCGCTATTACAACACCCTGAGTTACCGGCTCGCCGGCAGGACCTAGGATCGGCTGCCCCCCGCTGCTTGGTCGCCGCCTGTGCCAGACTTGGGTTGGGACGATGCAGGGCCCGATATCCGTGACAGCAGAGGTTGGGAGCGAGGGCTTTTGCCACGGTGCTGATAAACGCCCAACAAACGGTTGACTCTCGCGCGGCGTTCGGGAATGGTAACGCCCGTTATGGCGAACGTCAAACGAGCATTACTCTCAGTTTCAGACAAGTCCGGGCTGGTTCCGCTGGCCCAAACCCTCGCGACCGCCGGTATTGAGTTGATCTCGACCGGCGGCACGGCCAAAGCGTTGCGCGAGGCTGGGCTAACCGTCACCGATCTCAGCGCCTATACGGGTTTTCCCGAGATGCTCGACGGCCGGGTCAAGACGCTGCACCCCAAGATCCACGGCGGACTGCTCTACCTGAGGGGCAACGCTGCGCACGAAGCCGCCGTGGCCGCCCACGCCATCGATCCTATCGACCTGGTGGTCGTCAACCTGTATCCCTTTGAACAGACCGTCGCCAAGCCGGAGGTCAGCCTACACGAAGCCATCGAGAACATCGACATCGGCGGGCCTTCCATGCTGCGAAGCGCCGCCAAGAACCACGAGAGCGTAACCGTCGTGGTGGACCCGGCGGATTACGCGGCGGTGGCCGAACAGATCCGGAATGCGGGTCAGACCACGCCCGAGCTGCGGCGCCAGTTGGCCGCCAAGGTCTTCGCCCGCACGGCCGCTTACGACACCGCCATCGCTGCCCATCTGGCTAAGGCCTTCGCCGTCGCCCCGGCTGCGGGGCCGCCTGCGGCGCTCCTCATCCACGCACCCCTGGCTCAACCGTTGCGTTACGGTGAAAACCCCCACCAGGCCGCCGCCCTGTACGGCCGGTTCCCTGAGTATTTCCGCCAACTCCACGGCAAGGAACTTTCCTACAACAATATCCTCGATCTCACCGCCGCCGCGAACCTCGTGGCCGAATTCGCCGATGCCCCGCCGACCCTGGCCATCCTCAAGCACACCAACCCGTGCGGGGTCGGCCAAGGCGAGAACCTCCGGCAGGCCTGGGACAAGGCCTTCGCCACCGATCGTCAAGCCCCCTTCGGCGGCATCATTGCCGTCAATCAACCGCTCGACGCCCCTTGCGCCGAGGTCATTTCCGAGATCTTCAGCGAGGTGATTATCGCTCCTGCGTTCACCCCCGAGGCGCTCGATCTCTTGCGGAAGAAAAAGAATCTTCGTCTCCTCCAAATCCTCAAGTCTCCGCTCAGCGCCGAACCGTGGGATATTCGCAGCGTCGGCGCCGACTCGTTCCTTCGCCAGGAACGCGACCTCAAAACCACCACGCCGGCAGATTTGAAATGTGTCACGCGCCGCCCGCCAACGGAGGCCGAGCGCCGCGCGATGGCGTTCGGATGGCGGGTGGTCAAACATGTGAAGTCCAACGCCATAGTGTTCGTCGCGGCCGATCGCACCCTCGGGATTGGCGCAGGCCAGATGAGCCGGGTCGATGCCAGCCGGCTGGCCTTGTGGAAGGCCGCCGAGGCGGGTCTTTCGCTCCAAGGGAGCGTGGTATGCAGCGATGCCTTCTTCCCGTTCCCGGATGGTCTCATTGCCGCGGCTCAGGCCGGCGCCACCGCCGCGATTCAACCCGGCGGCTCCGTCCGAGATCCGGAGGTGATCGCCGCCGCGAATGAGCGCGACGTCGCCATGGTGTTCACCGGCGTAAGACATTTCAGGCATTAGCCCTGGCTTTTAGTCCCGACCGTCCTTTTACCTTTTGTCGCCCGGCGGGCTGTGGCACCGTAGGCGCGCTATGGCCGACTCTCAAGATTTCTGGACCCCGCTGCTGGGTGCCACCCCAGGTCAGACCGGGAGTGTGCCGCTTTCACTACGGGTGCTGCGGAAAGCAAGGACGGCCGTTTCTAACGCTGCCGCTCCCCTCGCGCCCGGCGCTCGTCGCCCTGGGTCTTTACCCCGCCCAAACCGGTCGCGCGCGCCTGGCGCGGAACCTCCTGGGTTGGTTGCTCCGATTCGGCCTGCCGCTGGGAACGAGCACCGTTTCGGTTTCGGTTGCTCCGGCAGACCCATTTGTCTCCTTTCTTGCTTCGCTGACCAAGCCGGCGCCCGAGGCAGTTCCCACCTTCGGGATCCTGGCCGGCAACCCCGGCAACGAGGGCCGGCGCTTCGTCATTCTCCTGTTCGATCCCACGCTCCAGCCCAGAGCCGTCGTCAAAGCTGGCTTGAGTCCCCAAGCCCGCGCTCTGGTGCGAAGAGAAGCCGCCTTCCTGGGGGAACTCGCTGGTAAAATCACGGGCATCCCTGCGCTCCGCGCCGCCTTCCAGGGCGAACGAGTAGAGGCCTTCGCGCTCGATTTCTTTAAGGGTGAATCCCCGCGACCACACCAACTCCGCTCGCTGCCCAACCTGCTCTGGCCCTGGGTGGATGCCAAGCGAACCATCGCCCTGCCCGAGGCGCCCGATTGGCGCCGCCTGGCTCAGGCCGCGGCGGCGGACCCTCGCTGGCCCGCCTTAGCCGCTGCCGCGCGCGAGCGCGCCGTCCATCCCGCCATCGGCCATGGCGATCTCACCCCCTGGAACATCCGCATCTCACCCCAAGGAAATTGGGTCGTGCTCGACTGGGAACGCGGCGAACCGGACGGCATCCCCGGCTGGGACTGGTTCCATTACGTGATTCAGGTCGCCATTCTGGTGGACCGTCTGCCGACGCCCAGCCTGATCGGACGCGTCGAGTCACTATTAAACTCCCCTCCCTTCCAACGCTATGCCGAGCACTCCGGCATCCTGGGTTTCGAACGTCGGTTGCTACTAGCGTACCTGCTCCACTGCGCCGAGGTCATCAAACCCTCCGAGGGTCTCCTTCAAACTCGGGAATTGCTGGGCGCACTGACCGACCGTTGGAAGAGCGAGACTAAAGTTGGCTGATGGTCCGATGATCGCTCGACGCTTGAGGCATCCCCACACCTCGCCGATGGGTGAGTCGGAGATACGGCAGGTTGGAAAACCTGAGCTCTCCACTCGTCGAGGGTCCAGGTTGGCCCGACAGGCCGACAGGCCCCGGCCCCTGCCTCTCGCTTGACAATGGGTGAAGCTATCTGGCACTCTGGCGGGGCTCAGTCACAAGCCCTTGGGCGGCTGCAGGGCCTGAGTCGCAACCGACAACCGCAGCCCAAACGCGAATGCTTATGAGAAACTCGGGTCTGCTCCTCCTCGCTGCCGGCTGGCTGGCCATGCCCTGGCTCGCCGCGCCCGCCTTCGCCGCGGCGGGTGCCCAGCCGATCAAGATTGGCGCCATTTTTTCCGTGACCGGTTCGGCGTCGTTCCTGGGAGCGCCGGAATCCAAAACAGCGCGTATGATCATCGACCAGGTCAACGCGGCGGGTGGCGTCGGTGGCCGCAAGCTCGAGTTGGTGCTCAAGGACAGCACCGGCAGCACGGAAAAGGCGGTTTCGTTCGCCAAACAACTGATCGAGGAGGAAAAGGTGCTGGCGATTATCGGCCCCTCGACGAGCGGTGAGACCATGGCGATCAAAGCGCTGTGCGAGGAAAACCAGATGCTGCTGCTCTCCTGCGCCGCAGCGGAGGACATCGTCAACCCGCTGGCCAGGCATGTGTTCAAGGTGGCGCCCAAGGACAGCCAGGCGGCGGTCTGGATTTACCGGACGATGAAAACAAAGGGGATTACCCGGATCGCCGTGCTCACGAGCAATGACGGTTTTGGCGCCGCCGGCCGCAAGCAACTCCAGGCCCAGGCCAAGACCGAAGGCATTGAGATCCTGGTGGACGAGGTCTACGACAAGCAAGCGACAGATTTAACGGATATCCTGACCAAGGTGAAAGGCGCGCCCGGCGTGCAAGGCGTCGTGAATTGGTCCATCGTCCCAGCCCAATCCATCGTGGCCAAGAACCTGCGGCAGCTCGGGTTGTCATTGCCCTTATTCCAGAGCCACGGGTTCGCCAACCGGAAGTACGCCGAACAGGCCGGGTTGGCGGCCGAGGGCACGCTCTTCCCGGCCAGTCGCATTGTCGTGGCCGATGAACTGGGCGAAAGCCACCCGCAGAAGAAGGTGGCGATGGCCTACAAACACGACTATGAGGCCAAATACAAAGAGGACGTGAGCACCTTCGGTGGGCATGCCTACGACGCGGTACTCATCCTGGCCGAGGCCATCAAGCAGGCCGGCCAACCGGATCGCGAGCAAGTCCGGAACGCCCTCGAACACCTGCACGGCTTTGTGGGCACCGCCGGGGTCTTCAACTTCTCGCCCACGGACCACACCGGCCTGGATCTGGACGCCTTCGAGATGCTGACGGTCAAAGACGGCAAATTTACCACTTTCAAAAAACCGTGAGCAAGGCCACGGGAATGCCGATCTGCCGCCGCGCCGCTCGCGACCGGCTCCTGAACCCGCCCCTATGGCAACCGGCGATCTAGCCCTGCAATACCTGCTCTCCGGCATCACCAAAGGCAGCATTTATGCCGTGGTGGCCATCGGGTTCAACCTGATCTACAGCGCCACCGGCGTGCTCAACTTCGCCCAGGGTGAATTCGTCATGCTCGGCGGCATGGTAGCGGTAACGCTGACCGCCTATATGCCGCTACCCGTCGCCATCACCGGCGCGGTGGTGGCTGTCGCCCTGGCGGGCTGCCTGCTGGAGGTGCTGTTCTTTCGCAGACTCCGCCGCCATTCCATCCTGCACCTGATCATCGTCACCATCGGGCTCTCCATTGTCATCCAGGAGGCCGCCCTGCATCTCTGGGACGAGAAGGTTCGCTCCCTCCCCTACTTTACCGGCAACGAGGTGTCGTCGCTGCATTTCCTGGGGGCNGCGGTTTCACCGCAGGTGCTCTGGGTGCTCGGGACCGTGGCTCTGACCGTGCTGGCCCTGCATGGGTTCCTCCACTTCACACTCAAAGGCCGCGCGATGCGGGCGTGTTCTTCCAATCCCGAGGCGGCGATGCTGGCGGGAATCAACCTGCAAAACATGCGCACGCTCTCCTTCGGCCTGAGCGCCGGGCTCGGCGCCCTGGCGGGTTGCGTCATTTCACCGATCACCATGACCCACTACGAGATGGGCGGGCCGCTGGCGATTAAGGGATTCGCCGCTGCTATCCTCGGCGGGTTGGGCAACCCGATGGCCGCCGTGCTGGGCGGCCTGCTGGTGGGGATCATCGAAGCCACCAGCGTCAGCAGCCTGCCGGCGGCCTACAATGACGTGGCCGCGTTCGCCATCCTGCTCGGCGTGCTCTTCGTCCGCCCGCGAGGCCTCTTTGGCGCTCCCGCCGGGGAGCAGGTGAGGGAACACTGATGAGGACTCGCGGCGTGTGGCCCATTGCAGGGTTGGCGGCGGCGATGGCCGCCACGCAGGGGATCCTGCGGTTGACCGGGACGGAGTATTGCCTGACCCAGCTTACTATGGCGCTCTACTACGCGGCCGTGGTGATGGGGCTTTGCCTGCTCATGGGCTATGCGGGCCAGGTTTCGATGGGACACGGCGCCTTCTTTGCCGCCGGCGGGTACACCTCGGCCGTGCTGACCACCCACAATTTCTCGGCCTGGCAGGGGACGCTGGTCAGCAGTTGGCTGGAAAAGTCACGCGTATTGGTGGCGCGGCAGGACGCTTACAGCAACGCGATGCTCACGGTTTCACCCTGGGCCGCTTTTGGGGCAGCCATGGTGCTGACGTTCCTGCTGGCGGTGCTGATCGGTTACCCGGCCCTGCGGCTGCGCGGACACTACCTGGCGATGGCCACCCTCGGCTTCGGGCTCATCATCAGCAAGCTACTCCTGGGCAGCGCCCTAACGGGGGCGGCCGACGGTCTCAACGGCGTGCCCGAATGGCAACTCCTCCCGGGCCTGGCGGTCACCGGCAAGACCGCCGCGCGGGTGTCCAATTATTACCTGGCATGCAGCTTTGTCTTGTTCCTCCTGGTGGTGCTCGGCAACCTGATCCGATCCACCGTTGGCCGCGCGCTCCAGGCCATCCATGATCGCGAAACCGCCGCCAATGCGATGGGTATCGACACCGCAGCCTGCAAGCTAAGAGTGTTTGTGCTCAGCGCCTTGATAGCCGCCGCCGCCGGAGTCCTCTGCACGCATTACACCGGTGGTATCGGTCCCTCCGAGGCGAGCGCCTTGAAATCCGTCCGCTACCTCGCGCTGGCCGCGGTCGGGGGCATGGCCAACCTCTGGGGCGTCACGTTGGGCAGCGTTGCCCTCAATTACGCCTCGCTGCGCGGTTGGTTTGGAAGCTATGACAACGCGGTGTTCGGAGCCATCCTCATCGCCGTCATTTCGCTCGCGCCGGACGGCCCGCTGAAGCCCATCGGCGCCGGCCTCCGCCGATGCACGCGGCGGTTCCGGCCGGTCCCGGAGGAAAGGGAAGAGCATGGCCCTGCTTGAAATCGAGAACCTGCGCCGCAGTTTCGGCGGCCTGGTGGCGGTGGACCGAGTTTCATTCCGGGTGAAGGAGGGCCAGATTAAGGGCCTCATCGGACCCAACGGCGCGGGAAAAACCACCCTCTTCAACCTCATCTCCGGCCTGCTCCGACCCGAAACTGGCCGGGTCATCTTCCAAGGGCGTTCGATCACCGGACTCAAGCCGTACCAAATCGCCCGTGCCGGGGTGTCGCGCACCTTCCAAAACCCGAGCCTCTTTCTGAGGTTGAACGTTATCGAGAATGTCATGGTCGGGCGGCATAGCCGGAGCCGCTACGGGTTTTGGGGCTGCGGCCTGCGCTGGCCCGGCCAGGCGCGCGAGGAACGACAATTCCGGGAGGCAGCGCTGGCCCAACTCGAATACGTCGGTCTGGCTGAATTCGCCGAGACTCCCGCGGGCGCGCTCGGCTTTGGCCGTCGCCGGATGGTGGAATTGGCCCGCGCACTGGCGACCGAACCGGCGATGCTCTTACTCGACGAGCCGGCCAGCGGCCTGAATACCGCCGAGAAAGAGGATCTGGCGGCTCTGATCCGGCGTATCCGCGACCGCGGTATCACCGTGTTGCTAGTGGAGCACGATATGGGCGTGGTGATGAGTTTGTCGGATGAGATCCTGGTGCTGCACGACGGAACACCCATCGCCGAAGGCTCGCCGGCGGAGGTACAAAATGATCCCAAGGTGATCGGCGTTTATCTGGGCGGGGAATTCGCCGGAACGGCCCACCGCAGCGCCGCTCAAAGCCGCGAACAAGGGTGACCGACCGGCTATGTTGCTCCAAGTCAAAAACCTCCGGTGCGGCTACGGCAACCTCGAAGTGGTCCACGGGGTCAGTCTTCATGTGTGCGCCGGCGAGATCGTCGGCCTCCTCGGTGCCAACGGCGCTGGTAAATCGTCCCTGCTCCGGGCCATTGCCGGCCTGTTGCCCCCGTGGCACGGGGAGGTCCTGGTGGAGGGCCGGCCCACCCAGGGCCAACCGCCCTGGCGCGGGGTGAGCAACTCACTGTCGCTGGTGCCCGAGGGAAAGATGATCTTCGCCGATATGTCGGTGCGCGAGAACCTGCTGATCGGGGGCTACCACAACCGGGACCGGGACCTGCAGATGGAGGTCGTGCTCGAACGCTTCCCTCGGCTGCGCGAGCGACTCCATCAGTTGGGCGGCACCCTCTCGGGTGGCGAGCAACAGATGCTCGCCCTCGGTCGGGCGCTGATGGCCCGGCCTCGGCTCCTCCTCCTGGACGAGCCGTCCATGGGACTCGCGCCGCGCATGGTCGAACTCGTCTTCACCGAGATCCTCAAAATGAAAGACCTCGGCCTGACCGTCCTGATCGTCGAGCAAAACGCCCTGGCCGCCCTCAGCATCGCCGACCGCGCCTACGTCATGGAAACCGGCGAGATCCTCCTCGAAGGCGAACCCGCCGAATTGCGGCATAACCCCGAGGTGAAGCGCGCTTACCTGGGCAAAGGCGGCGTGGAAACCCCTGATGCTTATGAGTCTGTTTGATCGCCGCTACGAAGCGATGCTCCGGCCCGAACTGGAACAGTTGCAACTGGAACGTTTGCAAGCCCTGGTAGCGCGCCTGCACCGCAACGTGCGGCGCTACCGCGAAAAACTTGCGGAGGTCCGGGTCGAATCCCTCGAGTCGGTGGCCCGGCTCCCCTTTACCACCCCTGAGGACGTGCTGGCCAGTTTTCCGTACGGCATGTTCGCCTTTCCCTTGCGCGAGGTGATTCGGCTCCACTCGACGCTAGGACCGGAAGGCAAGCCGTTGGTAATCGGGCACACCCGCAACGACCTGGCGCAATGGGCCCGCCTGGCCGCCCGGCAACTCAGTGCCGCCGGGGTCACCGCCAATGACGTCATCCAAATCTCGCTCGGAGCCTCGACCCATCCCGCTGCTTCGGGTTATGTGTTGGGAGCCGAACTGATCGAGGCCTCGGTCATCGCCGAAGACCCGCTCCACATCGATTACCAAATTGCGATGCTCCGGAACTACCGGCCCACGATTCTCATCACCACCCCCACCAACGCCCTTGACCTGGGGCGCATACTCGAACAGCGCCGCATCGACCCGCAGTCCCTCCACTTGCGGACAGTGCTCCTCTCACGCCCGGTCAGCGGGGAAATCCGGGAGCAATTGGCCGCCGCGCTGTTCGCCTCGGTTCAGTGCAGTTTCGGCCTCGGAGAAATCCTCGATCCCGGCCTCTGCGTCGAGTGCGAGGCCGGGGCCTTTCACGTGCACGAAGACCAGTTTCTGGCCGAGGTGTGCGAGGGCGAGTTGGTGATCACCACGCTCGCCCGCGAGGCCATGCCCCTGCTCCGCTACCGCACTCGCGTTTCCGCTGCTTTGTGCCGCGACCAATGCCGGTGCGGACGCTCCGGGGTCATCCTCTGCCCCGGGGCGCGCCGGGACCGCCGCTTTCTCGTCCACGAGACCGCCTTCTATGAAGGGCAGATCGCCGAGGTCCTGGGGCAAACCCGTGCGGCCGGCCATCGCTTCCAGTTGGAAGCCTCCCAACGCCGCCTCCAGGTTGCCATCGAAATGTCCGAGGACCTGTTCGCCAACACCGTTTCTTCCGCCGAAAGCCCCAAACAACAGGTCGAGTCCGAAATCCTCGTCCGGCTCGGCATCGAGGCCGACGTTTCGTTCGTCGAGCCACCCAGGTAGTCAGCCTGGCTCCCACCTGAGGGATCACCTGCGAATCTCTCGCAATCGTTTGCCGGAGCCGTGAGCATGACGTAAGGTGAGCGGTCTTTAATGAAAAAACAGTCCATAGAACGTCCGGTGCGAGTGGGGATGATTTCGCTCGGTTGCGCCAAGAACCTGGTCGATGCCGAGATCATGCTCGGCTCGCTCCTTCGCGAGGGAGTCGAGATCACCAACGACGCCTCCCAGGCGGACGCGATGATCATCAATACCTGCTCGTTCATTGATTCGGCCCAGGAGGAGAGTGTGGACACCATCCTCGAGACGGCCGAGGTCCGCGCCGCGCGCCATCGGGGCCAAGCCCTGATCGTCGCCGGCTGCCTGCCTCAGCGCTTTCGGGATGACCTGCCCAAATTGCTGCCCGAGGTGGACGCCTTCATGGGGGTGGACCAGATCACGGGCGTGGGTGAGGTGGTCAAACAGGCCCTGGCCCGCCGGGCCGCTAGAGCGAGCGGACCCAAACCTCGGGTCGAAGACCGCCCGTCCCTGAAGCGCGGCCGCGCTGCCAAATCTCCACGGACGGAGCCCTCCCCAGTCCCGGCTGCCCCGCTCGTCAACGTGAGCCTGCGGCCCAACTATGTGCCCGATTATGCCACGCCGCGCTTCCGCCTGACGCCGCGTCATTTCGCCTACGTGAAGATCGCCGAAGGATGCAATCATCCGTGCAGCTTCTGCATCATCCCCCGAATGCGCGGGGCGCACCGCAGCCGCGCTCAATCTGATATCGTGGCGGAAGCTAGGGCCCTGCTCGCCGACGGAGTGCGCGAACTCAACCTGATTTCCCAGGACTCCACCTACTACGGCCTGGACTTGCGCCCGAACCACAGCCGGGCGATTGCCTCGCCGGAGCGCTTTAGCGCGGCGGTGCAGTCCCTGCCTTCCCAGGCCACCACTATCTGCACCTTGCTGCGTGAACTCAACTCCCTCCCCGGAGAGTTCTGGATTCGTCTGCTCTACACTCACCCGGCGCATTGGACTGATCAGTTGATTCGGACCATCGCAGAGTGCCCCAAGGTGGCCCGCTACGCGGACATCCCCTTGCAACACATCCACCAGGGCATGTTGGAGCGCATGCGCCGGGAAACCTCGCAAGCCCACATCGTGGACCTCATCCGGCGGATTCGCGCTGGCATCCCCGGGATCGCCCTGCGCACGACCTTCATTGTCGGTTTCCCCGGCGAGACGGAGAGCCAGTTTCAGGCGCTCCTGGATTTCATGGCCGAGGCCCGGTTCGAGCGGTTAGGGGTGTTCACCTACTCGAACGAAGAGGGCACCCGCGCAGGGAGCATGGCCGGCCAGTTGCCGGACCCGGTGAAGCAGGAACGGCGCGAACGGGCCATGGCGGCCCAACACAACATCGCCACGCAGGTCGCCGAGTCGTTCGTGGGACGGACCTTGAACGTGCTCGTGGAGGGTGAAGCCAGCGCCAAAGCCCTCCAGCAGGCGCGCATCAGTTCCTGGGAACACGGTTTGATCCGAGTCGAGGACGCCCACTTAGCGCAGCTTAAAGGGCGCTACCTCGTGGCCCGCGGCGAGGCCGACGCCCCGGACATTGATGGCCGAGTTTACCTCCGGGGTACAGCTCCGATCGGCGAGTTCGCCCGGGCCAAAGTTATCGGCCATACGGATTATGATCTGATCGCGGACACTATTCGCGAGGGCCGCGCTCCATCCGCCGCCCGGATCTGATGTTCCTCCATCCGGCGGCGTTGCTCCTAAACAGTGCGGGGCCCTCCGGAGACACGGATCTCCGGAGGGTGGAACGCAGGGCCTTACTTGACGGAAACCAAAGCGGCACTAAACTCTTGGCATGTTATTGCTGGTTCCGGCCGACGCGGCCCCGTTTGTGACGACCCGAGGAGTATGAGAAAACCCTCCGGTCCTCGTCATTTTTCTTACTGTATTCATCGACCTGGTCGGCTTCGGCATTGTCGTGCCGCTCGTCCCGGTTTATAGCAAGCACCTCGTGCCGGATTGCGTGCCGGCGGTGTGGGCGCAAGGACTGGTCATCGGCATCATCATTGCGAGTTTTTCGGCGATGCAGTTCCTGGCCTCTCCCATCTGGGGTCGGCTCTCGGATCGCCACGGGCGGAGACCCATCCTGCTCATCAGCACCGCCGGGGCGGCGGGTTCGTACGCCCTGTTCGCCTGGAGTTCGTGCCTGAACAACCCTCTGGCCGGGTTGGCGCTCATGATTGGTTCGCGCATGCTCGCCGGCGCCTTTGGCGGTAACATCACTGTCGCCCAAGCCTACATCGCCGACATCTCGCCACCCGAGCAGCGGTCCAAGAAGATGGGGCTCATCGGCATGGCGTTCGGCCTGGGCTTCATTTTCGGCCCAGCCATCGGCGGGTTGAGCCTGAAGTACCTGGGCGCGACCGGCCCCGGCTGGATCGCATGCGGCCTCTGCACAGCCAACTTCCTGCTCGCCTGGGCAATCCTGTCCGAAAGCCTGAAGCCCTCTTCGGAACACGTCGCCCAGCGGCCCCATCTCGACCAATGGTCACATACCTTGCGCACACCGAAAATCGGTCTGCTAGTCATCGTCTTCTTCCTCGCCACCTTCTGCTTTAGCTGTTTCGAAAGCACCCTCGCGCTGCTGGTCAGCGACAATTTCCACCTGGACATCCAACGCGACCAAACCTCCGCCTCGAGTGTGGCCTCCTACTTGTTCGTCTTCTGCGGCCTGATCGGCGCGTTGGTTCAGGGTGGAGCGATTGGACGCCTCGTCAAGAAGCTCGGCGAACCCAAACTCATCGCCCTGAGCCTGGTGCTCACCGCCGTGAGCATGGCAGTCCTCCCGTTCATCGGGGGCACGGCCCCGCTCTCGTGGGGAGTGCTCTTCCGAGCCGAGGGCCTGTCTTGGTTGGCCCTGTTGGGCGCGCTCGCTTTGTTGTCGGTCGGCACCAGCCTCACCCGCCCACCGCTCTTTGGCCTGCTCTCGAACCTCACGGCCGCCCATGAGCAAGGGGCCAATCTCGGCGTCGCCCAAAGTGCGGGCAGCCTCGCCCGCATCCTCGGCCCGATCTTTGCCACCGGCCTGCTCCAGTGGCATTCCGCCCTGCCTTACCTGGTATGCGCCACGGTTCTGGTCGCCACCACGACCCTGGTGGTTCGCGGTCTGAGCGGCAACGTCAAAACCGGCATACCTTAACGCAGGAACGCCTCGGCGGCGGCGTCGGCGAACCGCAAACCCTGCCAGGTAAGCTGGAACCGGTCGGGCAAAATGCGGGCCCACCCCCGCCGTTCCAATTGCTCCATATCGACCGCCCATTCCCTCCGAAGGTCGTGGCCGGTGACCTCGCAAAACTCCTCGAACGGCCACCCGGCAACCATCCGCAACCCGAATGCCGCGGTCTCCCCCGCCCGAGCCAGCGGCGTCAGTTCCTCAGCGGATTCGATGCCGCGCTCCCCGCCCTCGATCGCCTCGCAATAACGGAGCGTATTGGACCAGTGCTTGGCGCGCACGCCGCCGACATAATTAGTCGCGCTCGGGCCGAGCCCATGGAAGGCCCCGCCTCGCCAATAATTGAGATTGTGCTGGCAGGCGCGATCCGCGGCCGGTGGCGCCCCGTCCCGGGCGAAGTTGGCAATTTCATATTGCCGGAACCCGGCGGCCGCGGCCCGCTCCACGAGTTCCTCATACATCGCGCAGGCCAGATCTTCATCGACGGCAAACCGGCCCGCCCGAAGTTGGGCATAGAGCGGCGTGTCCTCTTCGTAAATCACCTCGTAACTGGAGAGGTGCTCACTGCCGAGGGCGGTCGCTTCCGCCAAGGTCTCCCGCCACACTTCGCGGGTCTGACCCGGAATGGCGAACATGAGATCGATGTTCAAGTTGTCAAAACCGGCCTGGCGCAAAATATCGAACGACTTGAACGCCATTTCCCGGCTATGGACGCGCCCCAACCGGTCCAACAGCGCGGCGTTGAAGGATTGGACCCCCATCGAGACGCGGTTTACCCCGCCGGCGCGAAGGAGGCGGGCCTTATCGAGCGAAAGCGTCGCCGGGTTGCATTCCACCGTCCATTCCTGCGCCCCAAGCAGCTTCAACCGGGCCATACCAGTAAAGATCTGTTCCCAATGCTGAAGCGTGAGGAGCGTGGGGGTGCCACCGCCAAAGAACACCGTGCGCGGACGAAGATCCGCCGCCACCATCTCCATTTCCCGGATCAAGGCCGCCACGTAGCGGGTCATCATCTCTCCAGTGGAAGCCTCCGAATAAAAGGCGCAATATCCACACTTCTGCGCGCAGAAGGGCACATGCACGTACAAACTAGTCGAGATTGGCAAAGCCATGGCCTTCGGGTTAGCGGCCTTTAATCGGCGCAAACCGGACGACCCCGTGCGAATGGGCCGAGCGGTCGAACACCGTGTAGTAGTTGTTCAACAGCGGCAGACCCAGGATCGATTGATGGGCCTCGCCCAACGGACCGCTGAGTTGAAAGGCTGCCCGGCCCGCGGCGGGGAAATCGACCTGCCAGTAAGTTCGCGGGGTGCAAGTCAGCCGGATGTCCTCCCCCCGCTCACCGGCGAGAATGAAATGAAGGTCCGGCCAGGCGGGCAGGTTGAGCGCGGCGGCATCCGCGCGGTGCTTCGACCGAGCGGCGCGGATCAACGCCGTGAATTTGGGATTCAATCGGTTCAGCGCCTTGAGAATACCGTCGAACACGTCCGCCGCCAGGGTGAGATCGCTCGTGCCGCTATCAATGATGGAATTGGAAATGTGGTCCTTCCGATATTTGGCCTGGAGCGGCAGGGCGGGCACCGGCGCGCAACTACCCACCTGAAAGGCCTTGAGTCGAGTGTTGTAATACCGATCATGCACGACATCCACCGTCAGGAAGCCCCCCTGGTAGAGGTCCGTTTGTTCTTCTCCACCCCCCAGAATAAAAAAGCCCTGGTTTAACGGGTCTCTCGCGATCTCGGCTTTCCTCTGGTGCCTCACACTGATCCAAGAACGCAGGGTGTAAAAGGCGAACTTGTTGGCGATGGTCCCCTTTTCCTCCAGTTCGTCAAAGTAGGGCGGAATCTGGATTTGATCCAGGTTGGCGAGGGCCTGGCCGAACTTCTTGGCCCAGGCGCCGAAACTACGGCTGGAAAAAGGCCACGGATGGGTCACCGCCGGCTGGATGCTGTGAGCCGCGAGCAGGGGGGTAAAGTCGATGGCCGAGTTCAGCGAGTTGTAGGCCAGGCCGAGGATCCCATCCACACCGTCGAAACTACCTCGCTGCTGAACGTCCGCTAACGCAATGGGGGCCTTCTCCAAGTACACCGCATCGCCCTTAACCCCGAGCTTCAGGCTGGTGGTGACCATGGGCCCGGCCCAACCGCCAGTTCCATAGGTAACCAATTGGACGTATTTCGTCGGCTTGAGGTGCCGATCCCGGGTTCCGTCATAGGCCGACGGATTGACCGCCAGGTTGCTGCTGCCGGTGTCCAGGATCACATTGGCCGGCGTTTGGTTGCTCCCAACCAAAATCCGAGCGGTGTAATCACTTCCGTCAAAAATGTTGGTGATCGGTATACGGATGGGCTTGCTCATAGCGTCGAGGGGAAGAGCCTCCGCTCCGGCCATCGTTTTGTCAAGGCGGAGGCTCGCGATGCGTTGCCACCCACCCGGCCCAGCAAAGCCTTCACCCAGACCACGCTGGGTGGGTGGAACGGCGCGGCACAATCGGGACGAAGGGAAGGTGGGTGCCAACCAACCACCCGCGCCCCCTCCAGTCCACGCCTGTTCTGGTTGCCTGCTTTTCTCAGCCTCCCCGCCTTCGCTTCCTCGGTCCAGAGCCTTGACATTTGGCCTCCAAACGGGAAAATTTCGTCAGTTAATGCCTGCGGACGTGGACCATGAATGAACTGAAGTTCGAGAGTCTTGGGGAAACCTGGATTAACCTCGTGAGGCTGACGACCGAGGCCGGGACTGCGCTCGACCAGGAAGGCTATGAATGCCTGGGGGTGAACGTCTCGTTTCCAGCCCTCAACGACTCCGATCCCGTGATCGAGCAATTTGGCAATCCGGAAATGATCGCCGAAATGAAACGAGTTTTCTTCACCGATGGCTTTAACCAACTCGGCCACAGCTACGCTCGGCTGATGCGGGGACCAGGTGGCCGGGGCGATCTTCAGGACATCATCGCCTTGCTGCAGGTCAAGCCGTGGAGCCAACGAGGCGTCGTCACCCTACGTGGGGATTCTGATGGGAAGGTTCCCTGTATCAATGTCATTCAATTCCTCGTCCGCGGGGGCCGGGTCCAAACGGTCTATTTCTCCCGCGGACAGGACGCCTACCGGAAATTCTACGCGGACGCCCTCTGTCTCAGCGTCATGGCGCAAACCGTCGCCCAAGGCCTCAGCCTCGCCCCGGGCTCCATCTCCGGCTCCATCGCTTCGAGCCATGTTTACACCCGCGACCTGCCCGAGATCCGCGAGTTTCTAGCTCACGCGCCCGCCACCCTGCGCGGCCACCACCTAACCGGAGTTCCCTAATGCGCGTGCTTTTCGCAGTCCCGCGTTCCTTCAACCCCAAGCAGATGTACCGGGAGTATCCCCTCGGGGTGGGATTCCTCGGCACCCTGCTCCAAGCCGGCGGCCATGAGGTCGCCGTATTCGATCAAAACGTCGAAGGGTTGGACGACGACGCGCTTTTCCAACAGATCGCCCGCTTTCAACCGGACCTGGTGGGTTTTTCGGTGATCACCCCCAATTACCCGGTGGCCCGGCGGCAAATGCGCGCGTTGCGTCGACAACACCCCGAAATCCAGATCATCGCCGGCGGAGTCCACGCCAGCCTGTTCCCGGAGGACTTGATAGCCGACGGTGCACAAGCCGTCGTGCGGGGCGAAGGCGAGCAGGTAATTGGCGAATTGGTCACCCGCCTCGAGAGCGGCCACAACTTGGCCGGCTTGAACGGTGTGGTGTTTTCCGACCCGGCGGGCCGCATCGTGCAACCGAGCGGTTGGTCTCGCACTGGCCCTCTGGACGACCTCCCGGTGGTCAATCGCCGTCTCTATAATCTGCCCTGTTACACCCACCACTCCATGCTGGCCTCGCGCGGTTGCCCACACCACTGCGCCTTCTGCTGCAATTACACCGGTTCAGTTCGCGACGAGGGGGTTGCCGTACGCGCCCACGAGCGGGTGATCGATGAGATGGAAGGCCTCCGCGACGAGTTTGGCGCCCGCGAGATCTTCTTCGCTGACGACATTTTCCTGCTTCGCAGGCGGAGCATTCTGGATTTTTGCCAAGCGTGCGCAACCCGGCGCCTCGGGGTCCGCTGGATCGGTCAAATGCGAGCCGATCGCGTGGACACCGAAACCGCCGCCGCCATGGCCCAGGCTGGCTGCCAGCGCATCTATTTCGGCGTCGAATCCGGCTCTGACGCTATCCTCGCGCGCGCCAGCAAGGGCATGACCACGGCGCAGATTCGCACAGGCGTGCACGCCGCCCTCAAGGCCGGAATGCGGGTCAAGACCGGCTGGATTTATGGTCTGCCCGGGTCGCTGGAAGAGCAGTACGCCTCCCTCCAGTTCATGCTGGACCTGCGACCCCACGAGATTTCTATCCATCAACTTATCCCCTTTCCCGGCACCCCCTATTACACCGATCCCGACCGCTTCGGAATCCGCATCGCCGACCCCAAGGCCTTCGAGAGCTTTTGCTACGGTGGCCTGGATGGCGGAGTCCGTTTCGATTATCTGAGCCAGGCTCAATTAGGCCGCCTCTTGGAGGACACCGGCAAGGCGCTGGAAGCCGCCGGCTATATCAGCAGCGACCAGGCCACCCCGGATTCTAAGTATATTTACACTACTCCCCTGCATCGGCTTTCCATGAACGTTTTCGCCCCGCCTTCTATTCCGGCCGATGCCAAGGTGGCAGAACCAGCCCCGGTTCCAGCCGAGCCCGCGTTTTGCTGAAATGAACGCGAGCGATTCTGGAAGTGCATCGGTCGTAGCGGGCTGGGACCAATTGCGGCTGCCTCGGGTCGCCGCTCCGAAGTCCAGTGGGCCGCTCGTTGTCGCTATCGAGGGTCCCAACGGAGCCGGCAAATCAACCCTCTGCGAGGCCCTCCAGCACGCCCTTCCCGCCCCCCGCTGCCTCGGCACCGATGAGGCCTGGTTCTCCGAGGCCTTCAAAGTGCGGATGATCCGTGATGCCGAATGGCCGGCCTCAGCCATGTTTTTTCTCAGCGGCTGTTGGGAGCAAATGCGACTCTTGAGCACCCGCCCCGAACCGTTGGTGCTGATGGATCGTTCGCTCTGGTCCACGCTTGCCGTCCAGGCGGCCACCAGCGCCGGCCGGTTGGAGACCCTGGTGGCTATGCTCACTCCCGTCTGGGGCGCCCTCCGCTTGCCAGACCTCACCCTCGTGCTGGACGCCTCCTTCGATTCCTGCCAAGCCCGAATCGCACGGAAGATCGGCACCGCGCGCGCCCTCGACGAACTGACGGCCGATGCTGTTTTTCACGCCCGGGAGCGTGCTTTCTATCGCTGGCTGGGCCGCCAACGGCCCGAGGTTAAGTTCCTCGACGTCGATCGGCGGGACGCGGACCAGGCGGCCGCAGCCGCCGCGGCACTGATACGGGAGTCGGCCCCATGCTGACCCTGGCCTGCGCCAATCCCGCGAAGTACCAGCCCTTCCTCTGCGATCTGGAACGGCTGCGGATCTCCCTGGAACCACCCCCGCAAACGTTGCCCGAACTCCAGACCTTGAGTTTCGCCGAGAGCCTCCAGGCCAAGGCGCGCGCCGCCGCCGCCTTGTTCGGCCGCCCCGTGCTGGTGGATGAAGCCGGCCTCGTGCTGGAAGCCTACCGACCTTTCCCAGGTCCCCTTACCTCCCCGGTCCTCCAAGGGCTTGGTATCCCCGGGCTCCGGCGGCTCCTGCACGAGGTATCCGACCGCGCAACGATGGAATGCCACCTCGGTTGTTGGATTGGGGACCGGCTGCGAAGTTGGTCGGGCGTGGTTCCAGGCCGCCTGGATTGCTCACGGGAGGTGCAGGATGTCCGCATGCCGCTCTCGGATCTGTTCCTTCCCGAGGCCGCGGACACCAGCCTGCTCCTGCATCGCGCGGCCGCGCTGGCGGCGCTGGAAACCGACGTGTTTGCCTTACACCTGGACCTGGGTCCGGAACCGCCAGTCGGGAACGAGACCTGCGCCGGACCGGCTGCGCCGCCCTGCCCCTTCTGCGCAGAGCTGGCGGACCCCGTCCGCAGCATTTTTGGTGCGATGATGGCCGGCCAACTCCGATCCCGAGTGGTTTACGAAGACGATGATTTTGTGGTAATGCCACCGTTGGGCCAGTTCATCGAAGGCGGCCTATTGCTCCTGACGCGCGAGCACCTGCCCTCGTTTGCCTGCCTGCCAGCGGGACGGTTCGAGCGCCTCGAACGGCTCCTGGCCGCCATCGGGCGCGCCCTCCTCCAGCACTGGGGCGTCGCCCCGTTGGTCTTTGAGCACGGCCCCGCCCCAGACCGAGGCAAGGGGGTCTGCTGCGTCGACCATGCCCACTTTAATATCTTCCCCGCCACCCTGCCCCTCCACCCGCATCTCCGCGCCCGCATGCACCTGGCGGTCGGCCCGCTCGCCGACCTGGCCCGCCTCCGGCGCGCGGAATTCGGTTACCTCCTGGTCCAGGAGAACGATGGGACGCGACGCGCCTACGATGGCCAGCACGCCCCAACGCAGTTAATCCGGCGTATCATTACCGCCGCGCTCGGGATGCCGGAGCGCTGGCATTGGCGCGACTACCCCGGCCGGGAGGAGTTGAAGGCGACCTTCCACGCGCTGAAAGGCCGAATTTCCTTGTGAGCGACCTTCCCAACCAAAGCCGCCCTGCTTCTGGGAGTATCTACGAGCGCCACCAACTGGATGCAGTCGCCGCCCGCTGGGATGCCAAGGCCAGGACCTGGGATAGCGACCTCCTCAACCGCGAGTGTCATCTCAACGAGGATGACGCGTACCCCCGGTTCCTGCGTGAGGCCAGCCTGCTCATCGAGGCTCACCGCGAATTCTGCACCGGCCAAGGCGTCCTGGATGTCGGCTGCGGCACCGGCCTCGTGTTGGCTGAACTGATCCCGGCTTTTGCCTGGGGCCTCGGGGTAGACATCAGCGCTCAGATGATCGATCGAGCGGTCCAGAAACAGATCCCGCGCGCGCGGTTCGTGGTCGCCGATTGTTTCCGAATGCCGGAGCTCTGCGCCCCAGCCGGAGCGGCGATTTCGCGAGGGGTTTTGCTCTCCCATTATGGGCGCGTGCAGGGCGAGCAATTGCTAGCGGCTTGCGGGTCTGCCTTGGTTAAGGGCGGTTTCCTGATCTTCGATTTCCTGAACCAGGCGGCCCAAATCCGGCATGCACATCAACCGGAACACAAAACCTATTTCACGCCCGAATCCGTTTGCCTCATGGCCCGCCGCACAGGCTTTGCGCGCGCTTCCATCCTGGGCGGAGATCCGCGAGAACGACGCGTACTTCTCCTTCTCGCACAAAGGGATTGACGATGTGTGACTAATGGGCTAAAACGGCGTTACAAAACGGCTTCGGCTGGGCTTTCCACCGAATGGAAACCGTGGCAAAAGTGGTATTTACAACGCTTGAACTTGCAATCTGAACCAATCGCACGCGGACGGACCGCCTGGAAAGTGCCGGAGATCATGGCCACCATCGGGCCGACCTTGGAAAAGGAAAATGACCTCGTGCGGGCCATCGAGGCGGGGGCACGGTGGTTCCGTTTGCCGTGCGGCTATCGGCAACGACCGCATGTGGAAAATGCCCAAACCGTGCGCGCGGCGGCCGCTAAAACCGGACTCCCGGTAAAATTGATCTTGGATTTGCCCTCCTCACGCCCACGCACGGGGAAAATGGAGGAGGTTCGTCTCGCACCGGGCAACGAAGTGGTTTTCTGGGATCCAGGTGTCCCCGGCGCCGCGCCCGCGCAAAACGGTGCCATCCCGGTACCCCTCCCAGGGTTGGCCGATGTCCTTCCCAAACTCGAATCCGGGCAGCGGATGTGGTTCTGTGACGGACGCCTTCGGTTTGTCTTGGGAAAGCTGGGGGAAGCGTCCGTTTGGGCCCGCATGGTTGAGGGCTCGGTCCCGCTCAAGTCTTCCAACTCCCTCTTTCTGCCGGACAGCCCTAGCCCGTTTGCGGCGATCGTCGATCCGGATCGCGACTTGTTGAGCAATCTGGCCACCCACGGCGTGGTTCCGGATTGGATTGCGTTGTCGTTGATTGCCTCCGCAGACGACGTGCGCCTGGGACGCACCGAGGCGCGAGAACATCTTCACGCCAACGTCAAAATCATGGCCAAATTCGAGACGGTGGCCGCTGTGGATTGCGTCCAAGCCATCCTTAAGGCGGCCGATGGCATGATGGTCGCCCGAGGGGATCTAGCTCTCGCCGTCGGTTACGTCCGGCTCCCCGAGATCCAGGAACGATTGGTTCAGGCTGCCCGCCGGGCGCGCAAGGTGGCGGTGGTCGCCACCCAGGTGCTTGAGTCCTTCGCCGAGAGCGGCCTTCCCCTGCGCGCTGAACTCTCGGATCTGTCGCTCATCGCTCGCCAGCGAGCCGACGCCGTCATGCTCGGCAAGGAAACCGTCTTCAGCCCTCGCCCCATCGAGTGCATCCAACTGGCCACCGACGTGCTGACCCATGAAACCCATCGCTTCGCCCCACGGCCCCGGACCGTGAAAGCCGGCGTCTCGACCCCGGTCCTGCCCAGCTGAAGCCCAGCCCTATGCACGATTTTCTAAACCTCCTGGCCCGCTCAGATATGGGCGGGACCGGCTCGCCCACCACGGTCTTTTTCGTCCTGCTCCTCACGTTCGCCATCGGCCTGCTCATCGGGTATGTCTATATGTGGACGCACGAGGCGCTCTCCTACTCCCGATCGTACGTCGCCGCGATTGTCGTTCTCCCCATGCTCGTGGCGGCAGTGATGCTCGCCATGGCCAACAGCCTGGTGGTGGCCTTCGGTCTCCTGGGCGTCTTCGGCGTGATTCGGTTCCGGAATGTCCTCAAGGACACGCGTGACACGGTCTTCATCCTTTGGGGAGTGATGGAAGGCATGTCCATCGGCACCGAACGCTTTTCCACCGCGCTCCTGGCTGCGATTGGCCTCTCCGCCGCCTTCCTCTGCCTGCGCTTTGTCTCCTTCGGCGTGCGTCAACGGTACGATGCCGTTCTGACCTTGCGGGCCACCGGTGACGTCCCCGCCCGCCTCGCGGTGCTGAAGACGATCCTCAAGCGCCACGCCTGCCGCCTCGCCCTGGCCAGCGATCGCCGCTCCTCCAAAGAAGGCACCGACTTGAGCTATCATCTCCTCCTGCGCGACCCCGCCCGCTCCAGCGAACTCCAATCCGAACTCACCGCCACCGAAGGACTCGAGAACATCTCCGTCTACCTCCACGACGACGAGGCGGAAATCTAAGCGCGGAAGGCAGCAGCGCGCCCGAGTCGCGCGGGTTTCCTCGGAGTTCTGGCAGCATGATCCCCTGCCGGATGTTCACCTAACGGTTGCGACTGCTCCCCAGCTAGTCCGCCTGGAGCGAGATATCGACCAACTCACCGGCGCGGATAGCCAGGCTGGGCGGGAGGCTGATATTGACGGGCAAGCCCAAAACAACATCCGCAAACTTCACCGGCCCCAGCAAGGTGGGAGGGACGCTTTCGAATTGGGTGCCCACTTCCAGAATCTTGGCAACCCCCGATTGGCGGCGCACTCCTCGAGTGAAGACCTCCACCCGCATCCCCGGCTTCGGTTCGGCCCGGAGCGGGGCCCGCAGGTAGCCTACGATCCGGACCGGTTCCAGGGTGGCGATACCCACAATCGCCTGGCCTGGCGTCACCGCCTCCCCCACCCGCACATAAACTGTGGTCACGATACCATCAATCGGGGCCCTCAGCGGCAACGGGCTCAACTCGGCTTCCGTTAGCCGAAGCTTGGATTCCTGGACGGCAATAGACGCCCGCAAAGGATCCACGGAAACCTTCGCGAGGTCCTGCGTGTTGGTGAGTTGCAGTTGATTGAAGTTCGTGCCCGCCTCCGCCACCAATTTCGTCAATTCGCCCACTTCGCTGTGCAAGCGATCCTGCGCCGCCTTGGCCTGCTCGAAGACCCGCTGTGAGACGATCTGATCTTTGAACAGGGCTTCCATCCGCTTGTATTCGCTCTCGGCCAATTGCAGGTTGACCTGCGCGGCGGCCAACGCCGCCCGTTGCCGCATCCAGTCCAACTGAAGCTGGTCGTAGTCCATGGCGGTGCGTTGTTGCGCCAGCACGGGCTTCATCTCCGCTTGCAGCATCTGAATGTCGGCCTGAATCACCGCCAGCGAAGCGGCAAGGATCCGCGGTTCAGTAATCATCACCAACCCCACCGGATCCCCGGCTTTGACCTTTTGGAACCGAACTGCGGTCAACTCTGAAAGCACGCCCGGTTTGTAGCAACTCACATTAGCCAGCACGGGTTCGGCTTGGCCGACCATGGTCGGGGTGGTGCCGGAATGCCTCCAAACCAAGGCCACGGCCACCCAAGCTCCGGCGAAGATCAGGGCGGGAACGAGACGAACTCGAAAATCGAGCCAGCGCAGACGCAAGGGTCTAGGAATCGGGCCGGAACTATCGGTATTCATTAGCTTTATCCAATCTACCGCCGCTCAGGTTGCGGAAAGCACGTTCATCCGTCAATCCGAAACGCGTTCATCCCAACCCGATTCACTGGTTCTCTTCTATCTCGAAATGGGGATAAAGCACGGGCAACAACAGGAGGGTCAGCAAAGTGGCCGTCACCAACCCGCCGATGATCACCACGGCGAAAGGCCGGGCCGTTTCGGCGCCCACCCCAGTCGAAAGCGCCGCCGGCAGCAAACCCAGGGCCGCCATGAGCGAGGTCATCATCACCGGCCGGAGCCTGGACTCCGATCCCTCGATGACGGCCTCCCGCAGCGGCTTGCCCAAGCGCCGTAATTCCCGCACCCGTTCGACCAGCAGCACCCCGCTTTGTATGGAGACCCCGAAGAGCGCAATAAAGCCAACCATAGCCGAAACCGAAAGATCCAACCGGGCGGCGAGCAATGCCAGGATACCCCCCACGGCGGCGAAGGGCACATTGAGGAGAATCAGGGTGGCGAACCTCCCGGAATCAAACGCGGTGAACAGCAGAAAATAAATGGCAATGATGGTGATGGGCACCACGATGGCGAGTCGATGAACCGCGCGTTGCTCATTTTCAAATGCGCCCGTCCAGACCATCCGGTAACCCGGAGGCAGCCTCACCGCCGCATTGGCCTTCTGCTGAGCCTCCTGCACGAGAGATCCTAAATCACGCCCCCGCACGGAGAGCTTGATCGCGATGCGCCGTTCGTTGCCCTCACGCATGATCTTCGCCAAGCCCGAGCGCACCTCCACACTGGTCAGGGCGCCCAGCGTCAATCGCTCCCCGCCGGCGCCGATCACCGGAATGCTGCGGATGGAGTCCAGGTCGGAAACGGCTTTCGGCGCGATCTTTACCACCAAGTCGAAGCTGCGCTCGCCTTCGAGCACCTGGGTTGCCACCGAACCGCCCAGAGCCGTTTCAATCACCGACTCGAGGTCCGACACGCTCACTCCGAACCGCGCGATAGCCGCCCGATCCACCGTGATTTGAATCTGCGGCTGACCCGTAAACTGGTCAGTGCCGACATCCCTGGCCCCGGAGACGGTACTGACGGCGGCGGCGATCTTGTCGGCATATTCCTGGAGCTTCTCCGGATCTTCCCCAAAGAGCTTGATAGCCAGCTCACTCTTGATGCCGGAGACCGCCTCGTTGACGTTGTCCTCAATGTACTGGCTGAACTGCGAGTCAATCCCCGGGATTTGGCCGAGGTTTCTGGCCATGGCGTCCACCAGCCCTTCGCGATTTGAGGCCGTTTTCCATTCCGCGCGCGGCCTCAAATTGACGTTGAACTCACAAACGTCAAACCCGTTGATGTCGGTCCCATCATCGGGACGGCCGAGCTGGCTCAGCACGTTCTCGGTCTCTGGAAATGAGGCGAGGCGATGTCTCACATTGTCCACGATCTTGGCCGACTCGGAAGGGGAAATGGACTTGGGCATAAAAATCCGGACCCAGAGCGCGCCTTCGTCGAGCTTGGGCAGGAATTCCGACCCGAGAAAATAATACCCGCAAGCGCCGCTCAACAACAGCAAACCAGCCAAACCGAACACCAGTTTCCGACGTTCCAAGGCGGCATGAAGCACCGGGCGGTAGAGGCGGAGCAGCAGGCGGACAATCCACGATTCCCCTTCCTGGGTGCCGCGCTTGACCGCGAAACTGAGCAAGGCCGGCACAATGAAAACCGCGAAAATGGTGCCCGTGATCAGCGCGTAAGTCAAAGTGAGCGCCATCGGCCGGAAGATTCGCCCTTCAACCCGTTGCAAAGTGTAGACCGGAATAAAGGCCGTCAGCAAAATGGCCTTTGAAAAGAGAATGGGGCGCCCCATCTCCCGCACCGCCTCGACAATAGAACTGGTCAGCGAGGCTGCCTTCCCCTTCCGCTCGTGGAGGATGCGAATCAGGTTCTCGGCGATGACGACGGCCGAATCCACAATGATCCCAAAATCAATGGCCCCCATAGAAATGAGGTTCGCCGGGATGCCTCGCAAATCGAGCAGAAGATAAGCGCCCAGGAGCGAAACCGGGACCGCCAGCGCGACGACGAGCGCGGTGCGGTAGTTCCCCAAACCCAGGAACAAGACCAGCACCAGCACCACCAGGGCGATTCCCTCGGTCATGTTCTTGCGCACGGTGTGCAGCGTCCGATGGATCAGTTCGGTCCGATCGTAATGCGGCAGCAACCGGATGCCGTCCGGGAGGTAATGCGTGTTGATCTCGGCCACCTTGGCGTGAATCCCGTCCAGCACGTCTTTGGGGTTCTCGCCCCGCCGCATAATCACCACGCCTTGAACCGCGTCGGCGTCATCGCTTACACCGCCGGCTCCCTTGAACAGCATGCCGACCCGACCCAGTCGGACGGCGTTGCCGATGGTCACCACGCCGAGGTCGCTGATCCGAATCGGTGTGCCGCCGCGGCTGTCCACCGCGATGGCTCCGATGTCCGTCGGGTTGCGAACGAAGCCCAACCCGCGCACCACATACATCTCGGAACCGTGCTCGACATAGGAGCCTCCAGCATTGCGGTTGCCATTGGCCAGCGCGGTGAAGACCTGCTGGAGTGACAGGTTGTAAGATTTCAACTTCAAGGGGTCCACCTGAACCTGGTACTGCTTGGTGGGCCCGCCGAATCCCACCACATCCACTACCCCGGGCACCGTGCGGAGTTTGCGCTCGACCACCCAGTCCTCCAGCGCCTTCAATTCCACCGCCGAATAGCCTTGAGGCGCCTTGAGCGTATAACGATAGATCTCGCCGATGGGCGTCGCATTGGGAGATAGACTGGCCTGCGCGCCGCTAGGCAACGTGACATTCGAAAGGTACTGAAATACCTGGTTCCGCACATAATCCGGTTCAGCACCATCCTCGAACACCAAGGTCACCTGGGACAAACCGAACAAGCTGATGGAGCGCAGCGCCACCAGCTTGGGGACACTGTTCATTTGGTTTTCGATCGGAATAGTCACCAACCGCTCGACTTCCTCGGCGGCATGGCCAGGAAAGAGCGTAATGACCTGCACCGACATATTCGACACGTCGGGAAAAGCCTCGACGGGCAGTCGCTGGAAGGAGTTGATCCCGGCCAGGACGAAGAGCGACAACAAGACGATCACAATCGCCCGATGACGCAGTGTGTAGGCGGTGATGCGGCCGATCATGACTTGGGCGAGTTGTCCATCAAGGATTGAAGCAGCAGGCAACCCTCGATGACCAGCCGCTGCCCCGGCTTGAGGCCGGCGGTAATGGCCACTTTGCCTTCACGCTCGCTCCCGAGTTGTACGGGCTGCCGCTGGTATCGGCCATCGCCGGTCTCCAGGAACACGTAATATTGGTTATCGCGGAAGAAAACCGCCTTCGAAGGCACTTGCAGACTGCTGGGCACGGCATCGGGAATCTCCACCGTAACGTAAAGTTCGGCCTTCAACACTCCCGCGGGATTTTCGATCCTCCCCCGCACCCGCACGGTCCGCGTAACCGGATCCAGCGAGCTGCCAATCAGATCCAACCGTCCTTTGAAACCTTGGTTGGGAAAGGCCTTGGAGCGAACCACCAACTCCTGGCCCTGATGCACCAACGCCAAGTGCGCCTCGGTGACGTCCACCCATACCCACAACCGCTTGGGATCGCTCACGACAAACAGTGGCGCCGTAAACGGAGGCAGGTTGGCCAGCATCTGGTCGGGCCGAACCTCCTGGCCCGGCGTGACATTCTTCTCCACCAGCACCCCCTCCAGCGGGCTGGGCAGCAGAAATCCCTGGTTCACCGCACTCGCGCTGGACCCATAAATGGCCAGCCGCCGCTCCGCCCGGTCCTTTTCGGCCTGCGCGCTCGCATAGTCCGCCTCGGCGGATTCCACATCCTTACGCGGAGCCGCACCATGCTCATAAAGATCCCGCAGCCGAGTCAGATTCTGGTCGGTCCGCCGGAAATCACTGGCCGCCTTGCGCGCATCCGCTTGGGCCTGCCCAAAGTCAGCGGACTGGATCTCTGCCAACGGGCTGCCTTTACCCACCGGCTGGTTCACTTCCACCATCAATTGTCGGACGATGCCAGCAAAGGGGGTGAACACCCGCACGGTCACGTCCTCATCCCAGACCAGCCGGCCAGTCAGCGGCACGAACGACGGCTGCTCGGCGCCCACGGCTTCCACGAAAAGCGTGGCGCGTTGCAGTGAGTTGGTTGGCAGGCACACCGTCTCGCCCACTACCTGCACGGTCGGAGCCTCGGTGGTTTCCTTGGGCGCCGAGCAGCCAGCTAGCACGCCCAGCCAGCAGGGACTGAGCAGCGCGACCAGCCCGACGATAGCAGCCGACGTTTTCATGGGTACATCCGTAATTTGTCTGTTTCCTGGGTGGCGCCTTCCAGCCCGGAAAGCCTCGCACGCCAGCCTATTGTTGGTCGTCCGGGCTCGCCCGGAGGCCTTTCCGGCCAAATACCAAAGCAGCCATCGCCGGACGGGGCTCCGGACAAACTCGAAAAGGCACTTCGACTCGTTTTTTCATCTCTTCTTCGACGAAGCCTAAGGGTACTGCTGCCCTTGATTTTATTCTATTGGGCGAAGTCTAATTCTCGTGTCAGGCAAAATCCTACACCGCGCTCGTTCCCTCCCTTCGGGCGCAGTCGACGATTTCGGACACGACGATTTCGGATGGCTTTACTGCCAGCCGTGGAGGGAGTCGTAACGAAAGGTCATCTCGTTGGTCTGGTATCCCTTGTACCACTTGACGTGGGCGTCGCCGAACAAGATGTCCTGCCCGCCGTTGTGCGCCTTCCATTCAACCGCAGGCGTCCCGTTGGCGTCGCCACCGACACAATTCTGCGAGTAATCATCCTTGTCGTCGTCATTCAGCAGGAAGAACTGCGCCGTATCGATGGTGTCGCCGGAAAGCACATAGGCGGCGGGGAACCGTATCTGTTTGCTATCGACCGCCGCACGCTGGCCTCCGGCCGCGACGTAGGCGGCGCGGACTCCGTTGAAATAATTAAAGGGTGATTGATTCTTGAGTGGCAATTGAGCATTCCCGGGGCAGTGGAAGATATTTGTGTTTTGCACGTAGGGGAAGATCTGCTGCATCCAGCCGTTGGATGAGGAATTGGGATCGGTGAAATTCCAGGTGATGGATCCGCCGGACTGGGGGTATCGATCCTCGTTCTCATCGGCGAACATTCTCAGTCCCAAGCCGATCTGCTTTAGATTGGACGTACAATTGATCGTCCACGCCTTCTGCTTGGTTTTTGACAACACGGGCAGCAGCAAACTCGCCAGGATGGCAATGATGGCAATCACCACCAGTAACTCGATCAGTGTAAAGCCGCGTTTCGTGTACATGCCCCCTTTGACGTCTCCTAAGCGTCCCGGTTTCAATCTGTTTGGCCGCAGGAGGCACCCGTTGCTGGCCGGAGAGTATCCCGGCGGCCTCCCGGGTCGAGACCGGCATGAAACCAGGCTCAAACCTCCTTATCGCGCCGCTTCTTGACCAGGCAGGCAGAAGCGCTGGTAATTGGTCGCTTGACAACTATCGCCACCCGTGCATTAATTCGGACCCAATGTTGATGAATGGAAAACCCTCCGCTCTCCGCCGCGCCATCCAGCCATCCGATCCCATCGGCTTTGCTGACTGGCTTCACCACGCTTGTCGGGTCCGTGGGGCGATCGTCGCCGGTTGCACGCTGGTGTCAGCGGTGGCTGCGCCCGCGTCGAACGCCAACACCGTCACCGCGCCCGCCCCGTTGTGGCAAAAGCCCGCCTGGCTCACGGATTTTGGGGTGGGAATAAAGGAGAGCTACGATAACAACGTATTGATGGTGGTTGAGCGGGGTGTCACCATGCCTTTGCAGTCCTCGTGGATCACCACGGTTTCCCCGAAACTCGGGTTCGATTTCGCCCCACTGGTGGGCCATCCCGAAACCTGGCAGAAGCTGGCGCTTGTTTATGCGCCCGAGGTCGGGACTTACCACGATGCCGACGCCGAGAATTACGCTGCCCACAAGATCACTAACTCGATCGCGGCCCGGAGCGGAGATTTTTCCTTCTCGGTGGACAATGGATTTCAGTTCATCGACGGCAACCGTTCGGGTCCCACTTTCCAGTTGCCCTCGGGGAAAAAAGAGGACTACAGCGTGCTGGCCGTTTCGGCGGTGCGCGAGCGACGACTCCAGGTGCAAGACGCGCTCGGCGTCACGCTGCGCTACGACGCGGGAAAGTTCTTCATCCGCCCGGCAGCTTCGCTGCTGTATTACGACCTGATGACAGACTGGCACAACGGCGGCATGGGCAGTGGACCATCACTACCCGGCTATGTCGGCTATATTAACTACGTCGACCGCACGGATGCGAACGGCGGCCTGGACGCCGGTCTCAAGGTGGCGGCGAACTTGGCCGCCACAGTGGGCTACCGCTATGGGCACCAATATCAGCAAAGCCTTCCCGCGGAAATCAACAGCCTGGCGGTCAACGGCCAACAGGCCCAGTCCTCCAGTGATTATCAACGCCTCCTCCTCGGCTTGGAAGGCCGGCCCTGGGAGTGGCTGACGGTGAACCTGCGAGCCGGGCCAGACTTCCGCGAATACAACCTCGCGGCCCCGGTGGACGACCGGCGCCCCGTTACCTATTATAGTGAAGGCGCCGTGACGGCGGCTGTCACCGCCAACCAAAGCCTGTCGTTCAGTTGCAAACATTGGCAATGGGAATCGAGCATCGGACGGCTCCCCTACGTGGAGAACATCTATATGCTGGCCTACCACTGGAACCCGGTCCGGCAACTGGGTTTCGATGTCTCCGGCAGGTTTGCCAACCAGGACTATACCTGCGGCTCATCCAAGCTGAGCAATGGCGCCAGTCTGCGCAACGACGCAATGTACACTTTCGCCTTGGGCACCACCTACCTGTTCACGCCAAACTTGAGCGCCAGCCTCGGATATGCCTACGACCTCGGGCGCAACCTGCAGGACAATGGCTCGGCCGGTGATTACCGCCAATTCAACCATGAAGTCGTGTCCTTGGGCGTAAAATTCAGGTTTTGACCCAGGGCTCGAGAAAAAGTTCTTGTGTTTAGCCGGTTCATGAGGCACTTTTTTCCCGCTTCCGGCTTATAGTCGGTGATTCTCGATGGAACCTGTGCGGTTCCGTCGAACAGCCTTTTTTCGCTCATGCGATTATTCAGAATTATTATATTGTTAGCGTTTCTCGCCGGCCTCCCGATTTGCGGGATCGGCGCTGAAGCGGCTGGCCACTCCGAGGAGGGGCTCCCAGCCCATGCGGTGGGTATCTGGACGCTGCACCTGCCCGTCATCGGTGATTTTCCGATCACCAATTCCATGATTGTCTCCTGGGTCGTCGCGATCGGCCTCATTGCTTTTGCCCAAATCGCCACTCGGAACATGAAGGAAGTGCCCACCGGCGCTCAGAACTTTCTTGAATGGCTGGTGGAAAGTCTCGCGACGTTTCTCGAAGGGGTCATTGGCCCCGAGTTGGTTAAGAAAACGTTCTGGTTTTTTGCCACGGTTTTCATCTTCATCCTCTTCTCCAACTGGGTAGGGCTGATTCCGGGGTTCGGAACCATCGGCTACGGAACCAGCACTGGCCGTGGTTTCCTCGCTTTGGACCATGTGGACCAACCCTGGTTGAGAGGCGTAAACGCCGATTTGAACATGACCCTGGCGATGTCCCTGACTTTCTTCGCCTGTTGGTTCATTTGGGCACTCCAGAGCAACGGACCAGTGGGCTTTCTCCTGCACCTCTTCGCCCCGAAAGGGGAAACCACCGGCTTCATGAAGGCACTCATGGTGGTAGTCTTCCTCGTAGTAGGAGTCCTGGAGGTCGTTTCAATCCTCTTCCGTCCGGTATCGCTGAGTTTCCGGTTGTTTGGCAATATTTACGCGGGCGAGAACATCCTCGAGGCAATGTCCGGCCTCGTGCCTGGCTGGATCGGAAGGGTGCTTATCCCGGTTCCCTTTTACTTCATGGAATTGTTGGTAGGGGTCGTACAAGCCTTGGTGTACATGCTGTTGACCGCCGTGTTCACGCTGCTCATCTGTCAGCACGATGAGGATCACGCCAAGGAACATCATTAGAGCACAAGAATTTCGGCGGTTTGACCGTGTTCAATCGCGGGAACCGTCGGCAACGCAAAGAAAGGTAAAACATATATGTCGTTAATGCCTATGCTGGCAGAAGGAATCACCGGCAACATCCACGTCGGCCTGGCGGCGCTCGGTGCAGCCATCGGCGTCGGCCTGGTCGGCGCCAAAGCCTCGGAAGCGGTCGGGCGCAATCCCGGCGCGGCTACCAAGATCCTGATCCAGTCCATCCTGGCCATCGCCTTCGCGGAAGGAATCGTGTTCTTCTCGATCTACCTGGCGACGGCGGCCTGGCCTAAGTAGAACTGGCGCAAGTGATTACCGCCGGGCTAGGGTTTCTGACCCCAGCCCGGCGCCTTCCGCAACCCGCACGCTATGACTTCATTCATGCTCGCTACCGGCACAATCGGCCAGGTCGCCAAGGACTTCGGTGTCGACTGGCCGCATCTGATCGCGCAAATCTGCAGCTTTTGCCTGGTCGCCTTCCTGCTCAAGAAGTTCGCCTACCAGCGCGTGCTTCAGATGTTGGATGAGCGCCGCGAGCGGATTGCGGAAGCCCTCGCCAATGCCGACAAGATCAAGGCGGAGTTGGCCCGCACTGAGGCACAACGCCTCGAAGTGCTTTCCCAGGCCAACGTGCAAGCCACTAAGCTCATCGAAGAAGCCCGCCAGGCGGCAGCTCGGGTTCAGGAGCAGGAGACCCAGAAGGCTATCGCCGCCGCTGAACAAATCATCCTCAAGGCCCGCCAGGCAGCCTCCCAGGACCACGCCCGCATGCTCAGCGAACTCAAGCGGGAAGTTGGCCGACTGGTGGTGCAAACCACCACCGCCGTCACCGGCCGGATATTGACCAGCGACGACCAGCGCCGGCTCGCTGAGGAAACCACGCGTCAACTTTCAGCCTAATCCCGTCCCCCCATGACCATCCCCAAGTACGCCAAACGCGGAGCCAAAGAACTGTTCCGCAGTTGCCAGGTGGACGGGCTGCTCGACGACCAGCGGGTCCGTCAAGCCGTGGGCTTGGTCCTGACGGGCAAACCACGACGCTATCTGGCCATTCTGGCTCATTTCAAACGCCTGGTAAAACTTGACCTTGACCGGCGCGCCGCCAAGGTGGAAAGTGCCGCCCCGCTCTCGGCCGACCAACAGGCCGAGATACAGGCCGGGTTGGTCCGCCTTTACGGGGGCGGGCTCCAGATCTCCTTTGCGCAGAACCCCGCGCTCCTCGGCGGCCTCCGAATTCGGGTCGGGAGCGATGTGTATGACGGCAGCGTCAAGGCTCGCCTCAGCGCCTTGGAAGACAGTTTTTGATGGATCCAGACCAACTCATCGGTTCACCAACCCCTCTTCAATTCCCAGCTTACCACCAGACAACATGAGCAGTTTATTACAGGATATCGAAGCCCAAATCGCGGCCGTGAAGACCGCTACCTCCCGGCAGAACGTCGGGGTCGTCCGTGAAATCGGCGACGGCGTCGCCCGCGTCGAAGGCTTGACCGACGCGATGCTGAACGAGATGCTCGATTTCGGCAAAGGCGTGGTCGGTTTGGCTCTCAACCTGGAAGAGACCGAGGTCGGCGCCATCATTCTGGGCGACTATACCCAGATCAAACAGGGCGACGAAGTTCGTACCACCGGGAAACTGCTCCAAGTCCCCGTCGGCAAGGGACTGCTCGGTCGGGTGGTCAACGCCTTGGGCTTGCCGCTCGATGGCAAGGGGCCCGTCCCCAGCGACACCGCGTATCCAGTTGAGAAGATCGCCCCTGGCATCATCCGCCGCAAGTCCGTAAGCCAACCCGTCCAAACCGGCATCATGGCCGTCGACGCCATGATTCCCATCGGCCGCGGGCAGCGCGAGTTGATCATCGGTGACCGTTCGACCGGGAAGACCACCCTGGGCGTGGACACTATCATCAGCCAGGCCCGGCTAAACCGCGCCGCCGAAGCAGCTAAGGACACGGATTACCGCCCACTCTACTGCATTTACGTCGCCGTCGGCCAAAAACAGTCTAACGTCGCCCGCGTCATCGCGGTGCTCGAAGAGGCTGGCGCGATGCCCTACACCATCGTGCTCTCCGCTTCCGCCTCCGACTCGGCCACCAACCAGTACCTCGCCCCGTTTGCCGGCGCGGCCATGGGCGAGTGGTTCATGGACAACGGAATGGACGCCCTCATCATTTATGACGATCTGTCCAAACATGCCGTGGCTTACCGCCAGGTTTCGCTGGTGCTGAAGCGTCCCTCCGGCCGTGAGGCCTACCCTGGCGACGTCTTTTATTTGCACAGCCGCCTGCTGGAACGCTCCGCGCGCGTCAGCGAGAAGTATGGCAACGGTTCCCTCACCGCCCTGCCGATCATCGAGACCCAGGCCGGCGACGTTTCCGCTTACATCCCTACCAACGTCATCTCCATTACCGACGGTCAGATCTTCCTGGAAACCGACCTTTTCTACCAGGGCATCCGGCCCGCCATCTCGGTCGGCATTTCGGTCTCCCGCGTCGGCTCGGCCGCTCAAGTCAAGGCGATGAAGCAGGTGGCCGGCCAGATCAAACTCGATCTGGCCCAGTTCCGGGAACTGGCCGCTTTCGCACAATTTGGCTCGGATCTCGACGCCAAGACCCAGTCCCAAATCGAGCGTGGCAAGCGTGTGGTCGAGGTCTTCAAACAACCGCAATACAACCCGATCGCCGTCGAGGTCCAGGTCGCCATCCTCTGGACCGTTCAGAATGGTTATATGGACAGTGTCGCGGTGGACCGGATTAAGGACTTCCAAGCCAAACTGACCGAGTATCTGACCAGCCGGAAGGTCGAGTTATTGGCGCGCATCGCCAAGGAAAAGGCGTTGAGTGACGCGTTGAAAGCCGATTTGAAAGCGGCGGTCACCGAGTTCAAGCAGACCTATCAGTAACCGAGCGGCGCTTTACCAGGACCAGGCCAAACTATGCCCAGCACTCGCGACATCCGACGCCGTATCAAGTCGGTCAAGAACACGGCGCAGATCACCAAGGCCATGCAGATGGTGGCCGCGTCGAAGATGCGCAAGGCGCAGCAGGCCGCCCTGGCCGGCCGGCCCTACGCCTCCCTGATGAACGAGGTCCTGGGCAATGTCACCTTCCACGTTGGTGATTTCTCCCACCCCTTGATGGAGACGCGCGAAGTTCGCAAGCGGGGCGTCATCCTGATCAGCACCGACAAGGGCTTGTGCGGCGCCCTCAATAGCAACCTGCTGCGCGAGGCCGCCAAGTTGGACAAGGACACCACGGTGTTCATCGCCGCCGGTCGGAAGTCGGCCCAATTCCTGGCTCGTACCCGGCGCAACCTGGCGGCCGAATTCACCTACAAGGATACCCCCCTCTTCAGCGAGGCGCGGGCGATCTCCAAGTTCGCGCGGGACCTGTTCCTCAACGGCGACGTGGATCGCGTGGACATCCTTTACACCAATTTCGTCTCGACGCTGGTGCAAAAGCCCGACCTGCGGGCATTTCTGCCGGTGGGGGAGATCAAACCTGTCGTGGCTGGCGTCCATGCCCAGGCCCATGCGGGGCTAACCCATGGCACGACCGAGTTTCTCTTCGAACCCAACG
>TBL_comb47_HYPODRAFT_10000266_pt1 | contig 69442 bp, 70 predicted proteins | sample TroBogypolimnion_40_FD_10682 | JGI IMG/M metagenome (IMG submission 10682)
CAGGCCGGTGCCAACGCTGGCATTGTCGGTGAAACCCAGAGTGCCCTTGATCCAGTTGAACGCGGCGCCTGCGGTGAAGCCGCCGCTGCTTTGCAGGGTGCCACCGTTAAGCGTCAGCGTTGCAGCACTGACGCTGCCGCCATTGATTTGCAAGATCGCGTTATTGCCAATGCTCAGGGTGTTGGCAACCTTTAGCGCCATGCCAGAGTCCAGCGTGGTGGTGTTGGCCAGCAGGCCCGTGCCAACGGCTGCATCGCCGGTAAAGCCCAAGACGCCCTTGACCCAATTGAACACACCACCGTTGGCCACAGTGCCACTGGCCAGCTGCAGCGTTCCGCCGTCCAGCTTGACCACGCTGCGTGCGCCTACGCTCAATGATTGTGTGTTGACCAGGCCCGAGTCCAGTATGTTCAGGCTGCCAGTCTGGCCGGCGCGGGTGCCGAGCTTCAGCGTGGTTGCGTTATTCCATTGCGAGCCAGCACCGCTGACCGTGGCAGAGGAGCCTGCAGCCGAGCCGATCTCGCCGGTGTAGCTGTTGACCACCGCTCCATGGTCAACATTCAGCGTGCCATTGCCGCGATTGCCAATGGTCAGAGCCGATTGGATATTCCACTGAGAGCCGGTGCCCGTAACGCGCAGGCTGTCATCGTTTTTGAGATTGACTCCCACATCGCCACTGAAGTCGTTGACAACCTGGCCTTGGCCAATGCGGCTGGTGGCGGCAAAGGCGGGCGCGAAGGCCATGAGCAGGCTCAGTGACAGCAGGCTTTTGGCTGGCAGTGGGCTGAAGGACGGTGATTTCATGAAAAAAAGCCTGTGTCTATGTGCATGAGGCTATTGTGCTCAAGTTTGATAAAAATGAATGTAGTCCGTTCGGACTAATTTGCACCAGCAGTGGCAAGACAAGTGGGCGGAAACGTCCATGTCGCAGTGTCTGCGTCCTTGGGCATACCCTGAAATTGCGGGTTCAGTGTGCTCTGAGCAATCCGGATGCCCAGCGGCCAGCGGGCCTTGATAAAGGCCAGCACCTGCAAAATATGTTGGTCGGAAAGAACTGCCCCAAACGCATGGCGCACAAGGCCTTGCGCGCTGGCTAGGCCTTCGGACGCTTCTCCCATGTGTCCCGTGCGCACCTTACGAAACAGTTCTTCATCGCTGTGTTGCCAGCTGTGTCCCGACTCATCATGTGGCGGAGCCCGCAAGCCTGCATAAGCGTCCTGTGCCTGCCAAAGCGCCTGCCCCTGCAGTTGACGGCCATGGCAGGAACTGCATTGAATCTTGTAAATTTGCAAACCCGCTCGCACGTCACTGGCCGAAGTGGCATCGGCAAAATGGCCGCTGCCCTGGGCGGTATCCGCAGCCTGCGCGTCGTTCAGTAGGGATTCAATATCCACGCTTGCCTGGTATTCGATCGGTTCCACGTCGGCTGCAAGGGCCAGCGTCCCGCCTAAGCACAGCAGGAATGCCAACAGGCCAGGCGCAGCATGCGGAAAAAAGCGCTTAGCTGGCATGGCCCTGGAGCAGAGTGGCTCTGAGCTCCGATCCGAGCCTGTGTCCACCGCTGTCACCCGACAGCAGCTTTCCGAATGAGCCATCGGGCTTCATCCAATACAACAAGGCGCTATGGTCCAGCGTGTAGCCCTTGCCGGTCTGGCGCTGCTTGCTGTAGACATGGAAGGCTTTGATCGCCTGCTCCGTCTGCGCCTGCGACCCACGCAGCCCCACGATGCGGCTGTCAAAGGCATTCAGGTACTCGCTGATGCGCTCGGCCGTATCGCGCTCCGGGTCCATGGTGATGAAGAGGGGCTGGATTCTGGCTGCATCCGGTCCGAGCTCGGCCAGCGCTGCGGCCACCTCGGCCATGACCGTGGAGCACACATCCGGGCAGCTGGTGAAGCCGAAGAAAATCAGTTGCCACTTGCCGATGTAGGTCTTGTCCGTCACCAGCTTGCCGGAAGCGTCGGCCAGGGCGAACTTGCCGCCTATGGGGACCTTGGCTGTGGCGGCGTTCGGCGCCGCACTGGTTTGCTGGGCCTGAGTCGACAGGGCGGCCCAGGGCAGAACTGCAGCTGCAAGCCAGCTGGCAATACGCGTACGCATGCCGTTTGAAGCGTGCTTCATACCCTGCCCGATCAGGGATGCGGCAGGACGCGAATCACGGCCATCATGCCGTTGTCCTCATGGCCCAGGATGTGGCAGTGGTAGACGAAGTCACCCACAATCGTTGGCGAGCGGAAGTCCATCCTGAGCGTGATCGAAGGATAGGGCCCGCTACCCGACCAGCCGGGAATGTCGTAGTCGTCGTACATCTGCGCATCCGCCGCAGACACGGCAACGCCGTTCACCTGTTGCAACTTGTAGTGGATCTGGTGGAAGTGGAAGGCGTGCATTTCCGGCGAACGGTTCTCAATCGTCCACTGCTCCACCACGCCGTTGGTGGTGGTGATTGCCGGTGCCATACCCATGGCGAACTTGGTTGGAGTCGCGCCATCGACGGTGATGAAGAAATCCGTCGGGCTTGATGGATCGGCCGGGTTGGAAATGTTCTCCGAGAAATACAGCTTGCGCTTGGTGCTGATGGGCGCTGCATCCAGCCCCTCAAAGCGCTGCACCCAGGCCTTTTTTGCAGCAGGTATGACGGGCAGGCTGGTGCCAGCACGCGAGGTCACGATCTGGGCCATGGTGCGGCTCGGGTCGCTGTCACCGGCTGGGCCGGTCCCAATCGTCTGGGTTTGCAGCACGGCCGTTTTTACACCCGGCCCAGGCGGCGTAATCACGAACTCGGCGCGCGCTCCGGGCGCCATGGCGATCATGCTGCGAGTGACCGGTTTGCCGACGCGGGTGCCGTCTTGTGAGCCGGTGGGCACGCCATCGAGTGCCACCACCGACAGCGCCTGCGCCCGGCCATCATACAAAATCTGGAAATCCAGAATCGAATCAGCGGCCGAATTCACCACACGCCACAACTCCGGCTGACCCGCCTTCATCTCGATCACGGGGGACGGTGCGATGACACCCGCTACGTAATTGATGGGCACATTGTTGAGCGAGATATCCCAGGTGGGGACGATTTGACCGAACGCGTCCTTGAGTCCCGGTGCCACGGCGGCACCCACGGTATTGGAGTCGCGCATCACCAGCACGCGGGCCGGTAGGCCCACCACCGAGCTCTGAAAGTTCTCCAGACCATCGACAATGAAAACGCCAGAGCCTCCACCCAGCAGCGCACTCTCGGCCAAGCCGTGCAGATGAGTGTGGTACCAGTACATGCCGGGCGGCTCGTCGGCCGGAATGGCAATGTTGTACTGGAAGGTGTCGCCGGAGTTGATCACCGTGTCCACCACGTCATCCGACTGGCAGGCGGGAGACACCAGGGTTCCGTGGAAGTGCAGGTTCAATGAGGAGTCAAAAACCGTCGACTCACCGCAGGCGGTTTTCACCGTCTCCATCAGGCTGCCCTTGGGAACCCGGTTGGTCAGGTTCAGCGTGAAGGTGTCGCCAGGCTTCACATGCAGGGTTGGGTTGACATAGCCCTCGGGCGTGACAAAGCAAAATTGCGTGGCGCCACTGGCATTCAGTCCGGTGAAATAGCTGGCGTTGACCAGCAGTCGGCCGTTGGCGGAATACAGGTCCATGGGCGGCAGCACCTTGCCACCGGCGGGCAGTTGCAGGCAGGGCGATGGGCTTCCGGTCGCTAGCGTTTTAGCACCCTGGGCGATGGTTCCCTGATCCAATGCGCCTGCCGCGCCTACGCTGAAGGTCGCCAGGCACAAGGCCAGCGACAGGCTAATCGCTAGGGGTTCAGACCAAGTTTTCATTTCAACATCCATTTTTTCATTTTGCCGATCCACATTCGCAACGTCTGTTCAACTATCGCGCAGGCGGTGGTTTTTTGTAATACCTTGAAACGCATATTTCGAATACCGTTTTGCCGGTATTCGTTCGAAAAATAGGGGTTGCCGGTGCAGCTGTGTGAACTGCGCCAACAGGCCCCAGCCTGTGCCCATAAGCGGTATGCTCGGCCGAGACACCCGTTGCGACCGAGTCCTTGGCCGGTTCGGGTCATAAACAAGGGTCAACAATGCAGGCAAGCAGGATGGCAGGGCATGGGATAGGGCGCAGGCTGCTGGCGGGCTTGTTGCTATTGAACTCCCTGGCCCTTGCCTGGATGGCCCTGGACCTATCCGGCAGCCGCCAGAACCACGAGGAACAGGCCCGCCTGGCCTCAAGAAACATGGCACTGGCGCTGGACCAGAACGTCAGCGCCAGTGCCGAAAAGATCGATCTGGTGCTGCTGACCGCGGTGGATTTTTTGCAAGACCGTTTGCGCGCGGGTCAACCGCTGCTAGGCCCGGAAATCAATGCCTTTTTTCAGACCCAGCAGGAGCGCGTTCCGGAGTTGGAGGGCATCAGGGCCAGCGACGCCAGCGGAAGCGTGTTGTGGGGTGTCGATGTCAGGCCGCAGGACAAGGCCAGCTGGGCCAATCGTGATTTTTTCACCAGCCTGCAAACGGGTGCGCAGAGCGGCATGCTAGTTTCTGACCCGGTTCTGGGCCGGGTGACGCGGCGCTGGGTGATTGCCTTTGCGCGGGCCTACAACCATCCGGATGGCAGCTTCGCCGGTATCGTGGCGGCATCGGTGCCGGTGGAGTACCTGGAGAGCCTGCTCTCCAGCATGGAGCTTGGCAAGTTTGGCACCGCCGTGCTGCGCGATTCCAAGCAGGGCCTGATCGTCCGTTACCCCAAGGTGGATGGTCCCTCGGGCGTCATTGGACACAATGTGTTTTCCCCGGAGCTGGCCGCCGCCATTGCCTCGGGTGAACGCACGGTGACCTACCATGCGCTCAAAACGTCCGACGGCGTGGAGCGCATCGATACCTACCGTCGCCTGGGCAAGCTGCCGTTTCACCTGCTGGCAGGTCTGGGCGCGCCGGACTACCTGCGTGACTTTGAGCGCGAGCTCGGCATTCGTGCTGCGCAATGGCTGGTGTTTCTGCTGATCACGTCGTCTGGCGCCTGGATGATCTGGCGCGCCATTTTGCGCACGGCAATGGAAAACGAGCGCAGCAGTGCCCTGCTGCGCGGCGCCAGCGATGGCATTCATGTGCTCGATGGCAATGGCAACCTGGTGGAGGCCAGCGACTCCTTTTACGACATGCTGGGCTATGGCCGCGAAGAGGGCATGGCCCTGAATATCCGCGATTGGGATGCGCAATTTCCACAGGCCCAAATCGGGACGATTGTCCATAGCCTGATGCAGGAGGGGCGGACCAGTCTGGTGACCCGTCACCGCAGAAAGGATGGCTCGGAGTTCCCGGTTGAGGTCAGTGTGCTGCCCATGCTCATGCATGGCAAGAAACTGCTGTTTGCCTCGGCCCGCGATATCACGGACCGCGTGCAGGCAGAGGCGCAACTGCAGCAAAGCCATGACCTGCTGAGCAAGATTTCTGACCAGGTACCCGGCGTTTTGTTCAAGGCCTGCATGGATGCAGGTGGCCATTTCTCGGTGCCGTTTTCCAGCAAGGCCGGCGCCGAGCTGTTTGGCCTGGCTTCCGGCGCGCTCAGAGAAGACGCCAGCGCCTTGTTCGCCATGGTGGCGCCGGCCGACCGTGCGGAGTTTTTTGCCTCGGTGCAGCGCTCGGCCATCACCTTGATGGACTGGGTCGGTGAGTTCCGTGTCGAGCTGCCTGGCAAGGGTTTGTGCTGGCGCCTGGGTCAGGCACGTCCGGAGCGGCAGGCCGATGGCAGCACGCTGTGGTACGGCTTTATTGCCGACGCCACCGAACGGGTCGAGGCGCAAAGCCAGCTGCGCGAACTCAACGAATCGCTGGAGCTGCGTGTGGCCGAGCGCACGCAGGAACTGGCCCTGGCCCTGCAAAGCGCCGAATTGGCCAACCGCAGCCGCGGTGAGTTTCTGGCCAATACCAGCCATGAAATCCGCACACCCATGAACTCGGTGCTGGGCATGGTGTATCTGGCGCTGAAGACCAATACCGACCCGCAGCAGCGCGAATACCTGGAGCGGATTCAGAGCGCCGGTGTGCACCTGATGCGCATCATTGACGACATTCTGGATTTCTCCAAGATCGACGCCGGCAAGCTGCAGCTGGAAATCGCCGGTTTCAATCTGGACCAGGCACTAGAACAGCTGCTGCGGCTGACCGAGGGTAGGGCGCAGGAAAAGGGCTTGAGTCTGCGCCTGGAGAAGGAGGCGGACGTGCCGACCCTGCTGCAGGGAGACGCCTTGCGCATCGAGCAAATTCTGCTCAACTTCATCAACAACGCCATCAAGTTCACCGAGCAGGGTGGCGTGCTGCTCAAGGTGCTTTGCCTGCAGCGCAACGAGGACTGTTGCACGCTGAGCTTTGAAGTGACAGACACCGGGGTCGGGCTGACGGCCGAGGCAGTGTCACGCCTATTCCAGTCGTTTGAGCAGGGCGACAAGTCCACGACGCGCCGTTTTGGTGGCACCGGCCTGGGTCTGGCCATTTGCCGCCAGCTGGCGCATTTGATGGAGGGCGAGGTCGGCGTCAGCAGCACGCCTGGAAAGGGCAGCCTTTTTTGGTTTCGGGCGCAGTTTCCGATTGCCGAAACGGTGTCGCGCTTGGCGGACGGTGGCGGCGATCTGCAGCAGGCCATGGATGCCTTGCATGGCAAGAGCATGCTGGTGGTGGACGACAACGCGTTCAATCTGGATGTGGCGCGAGGCCTGCTGGAAGACCTGGGCGTGCAGGTGCGCACCGCCGCCAACGGTTCGCTGGCCCTGGACATGCTGCGCCAGCAGCGCTGTGACTGCGTGCTGATGGACGTGCAGATGCCGGTCATGGACGGCTATGAGGCCACCCGTTTGATCCGCGCCGAACCCGCGCTGCAGGGCCAGGTGGTGATTGCCATGACCGCCAATGTCAGCGGTGCGGACCAGCTCCGGTGTCTGCAGGTCGGCATGCAGGATGTCATCAAAAAACCTATCGATCCGGCACGCATGTTCAAGACCCTGGCGCATTGGACCGGTGTTGCAAGCGCCGTCGATCGGCCCGCAGAGCCGCCGTCAGCGCTCAGCAGCCCCGAGCCGACGCCGGATGCGCTCGATGCGCTGCCGCAGTGGGACGCGCAGGCCTTGCAGAAGTTGATGGGCAATAAACCAGCGGCTCACGGCAAGTTGCTGCAGACCTTTGTGAACAGTGCCACGCAGTCCCTGGCCCAGATGGCTGACGCTAGCGCAGCCCAAGACTGCGCCAAGTTGGCCGCCCTGGGCCACAAGCTCAAGTCCTCGGCCCGTTCCGTGGGTGGCATGCGACTGGGTGGCCTGTGCGAAGCCCTGGAGATGGCGGGTCTGGCCGGCAACGCGCAGGATTGCACGCAATGGGTGGGACGTGTCGAGCAGGCATTTATAGCCGTACAGGAACACATACAGCAACACATCCAGGCGCAGACCTAGCCGCCTCGCTGCTAGCGAGCTAGAGGGTCTCGTGCACCTCGTCGGCCCAGACCGTGAAACGCTGCAGGGTATTGGGGCCAAAGGTGCTGACCAGCGCCACATCGCAGGCGTCGCGTCCGCGCGCCATCAGCACCCGTCCTATGCGCGGCGTGTTGTTGCGCGCATCGAAGGTATACCAGCGGTTGCCCAGATAGGCCTCAAACCAGCCGGCAAAGTCCATAGGCCCCGGCACGGCCGGGATGCGGATGTCGCCCAGGTAGCCGGTGCAGTAGCGCGCCGGTATGTTCATGCAGCGGCAAAAGGCGATGGCCAGATGCGCGTAGTCGCGGCACACGCCGACCTTCTCCTGAAAGCCCTCCCAGGCGCTGCGGGTGCGCCGCGCATGTTCGTAGCCAAACGTGATGTGCTGGTGTACAAAGTCGCAAATCGCCTGCACCCGGCCCCAGCCGGTCGGGCCGTGGCCGAACAGCGCCCAGGCGGCATCCGACAACTGGTCGGTTTCGCAATAGCGGCTGCCCAGCAAATAGACCAGGGTCGCTTCTGGCAATTGCTCCACCGGGTGTTGCTCCGCGTCCCAGGCCACGTCGTCGGCACGGCCGGAGTCGCGCAGCAGCGCCGTGCTGCTCAAAATGAACAGGCCTTGCGGCGCCACCAGACGGCTGCACCAGTTGCCAAACAGGTCGCGATAGGCCATGACCGGCACGGCGGGGCTGGTGAGGAGGCGGTCGGGGTAGAGCAGATCGGCCGAGCGCGAGTAATGCACATTGAGCGCCAGGATCATGGGCGTGGGCTGTGGGCACAGGTATTCCATCTCAAAACCCACACGCAGGTTCAAGTCACCGGGCAAGCCGTTGGTCGCTGGAGGGTGAAGGTGCATGGAATTCCTGAGAAAAGCGGTTGGATTCATGCATTGTTGATCACATTCGCCCATGCATCACAGGGGTGCATCAAGCGGGCGCTCAGAGCAGGCCGATGTCCTTTGGCCGGGCGCCTGGAAACACGCGATCGAGCTGGCTGGATGACAAGCCAAACTGGCGTTGAAACAGGCCGCCCAGCACGGCGCGGTATTCGTTGAGCACCGGGAAATCGCGGTCCTGAAACAGGGTGCTCTTTTGCACCGCCAGCTGTTCACCGGCAATGCGCCCGCCGCGCACCGCGCCGCCCAGCACCCACATCACGCTGCCGTGGCCATGGTCGGTGCCGCGGTTGCCGTTTTGCCGGAAGGTGCGGCCAAATTCGCTCATGACCACCACCGTGGTGTTCTTCCAGGCGCTGCCCATTTCCTGCGGTAGGGCGGCCAGGCCGCGACCGAGTTCGTCCAAACGGCTGGCCAGATAGCCGGTTGCAGCACCCTGGCCCACATGGGTGTCCCAGCCACCGACATCGACAAAGCACAGGCCGTAGCTGTCCTTCATCAGCTTGCCTATGCGCCGAGCTTCCAGCTCAAAACCCTTGGCGCTGATGGCGTTGCGGCTGGAGGCGTCCATCTCGGTCGCCATCTCGCGCATGATGTCATTGCGCACGGCAAAGCCCCGCTGCACCGGCTCGGCCAGCTTGGTTCCCTGGTACATGGAGGCAATGATGTCGCTCTGGCGCGCGTCCACCGCCGGTTTGGCCAGGGATTTCAGTGCCATGTTCGCCACCTTGGCCTGCCCCTGGAAGATACTGGGCAACTGGTCGGTAAAGGCCAAGGAACTGCTGCCTGCGACCACGCTGGCGAGGCGGTTCAAAAAGCCGGACTGGTAGTCGCGGTGGCCGTCCAGCGGTTGGCCGAGTTCTATGCTGTCCTGGGTTTCAAAGTGGCTGCGCGACAGGTCGTCGGTGCCGCAAAAGGGCACAAAGGCCAGCTCGCCGTTTTGGTACAAGGGATATAGGCTGTCGCGCAGCGCCGGGTGCAGGCCCCAGTCGGTGTTCAGTGCCAGGGCAGAGGCCAGATCGGCCGAGGGCTTGGCCAGCGCGATGTCTGGGCGCGCCTCGTAATAAAACGGGCTGGAGACGGGCACCAGCAGGCTGGCCGCGTCATAGCCGCCGCGCAAAAACACCACCAGCAGGCGCGAGGTGGTGGGCGCTGCCGCCCACAGGTGCGCCGGGCCGCAGGCCATCGGCAGCATCAGACTCGAAGCGAGAAGTTGGCGACGCTGCATGGTGGATTCCGACAAGCTTTGGGGCGGCGCTGCGGGTTCAGCGAAACATCATTTCGGGCGCGGACAGCAAAAAGCTGTTCCATTCCTGGGGCGATGCGGCCTGGTCCAAGGCCTTTGCGGTGGCCGGTGCCAGTGTTTTGGCGATGGACTGGTAGTACAACGCATTGGCTAGTTGAGGAAAGGCAGTGCGTTCCTGCGGCTGCGGCCCGTCGGTCTTGAACAGGCCGGCACTGCCCGAACCAATGGCCCGGGCAATTTCGAAGCGGGTGGCCATCTGGCCCGGGCTGTCCCAGGCGCTGCCCGGCAGCGGGTAGCCGTCGGGGGTGACGCGGCCGTACAGCGGCTCGCCCATGCGGTTCAGCCAATTCAGCATCGGCCCGACATTGAGCACTGGCTTTTGGTCATAGGCCAGGCGCACGGCCGAGACCACATAGCGCATCGGATCCTTGAACTTGCTTCCTGCTGCAGCGGCAAATTCGGGAGACTTGAATAGCAGCTCCAGCGTGGCAGCGATATCGCCCTGGCTGGCCTCGAAGCGCTGTGCCATGCGCTGCACCAGGGCGACCGGTGGATCGTCATCCAGCCAGAAAAGAGCGAGCTTGCGGCTGATAAAACGGGCCGTGGCCGGATGCGTGGCCAGTCGGTCCAGCGCCTCGTTGAGCTCATCCAGCCCTCTGCTCTTGATCGGCTGGCCCAGCAGTTGTTTGTCGCCAAAGTCGTGTCGGGCCGGGTTGAACTCGAACAGGCCGTGGCGCACATAATAGGCCTGCAATTCCTTTTTCTGCCCCGGCTTGCCATTCTGGTTGATGCCGACACCGGTGAGCACCCGCGCCAGTTCCTGCACATCGTGCTGGCTGTAGCCACCGTCCACGCCCAGGGTGTGCAGCTCCATCAGTTCGCGGGCATAGTTTTCGTTGAGATGACCGGCGGCGTTCTGCTCGTTGTCCAGATAGCGCAGCATGGCCGGGTGGGTGGCCACCGCCCCCAGCAGATCGCGGAAATGCCCCAGGGCATGGGCGCGAATGGCGTGCTCTTCGTAATCGCCCAGCATGGCGCGCAGATTGCCCTTGCCCTGGTGCACGCTGAAGTGGTTCATCCAGAACCAGTTCATCTGTTCCTGCACCTGGTTCGGGGAATACAGGGCGCGCAGCAGGTGGCGGGTGGCGGCCTCGCGCTGCAGGCGGTTGAGTTCCTGCTGATAGGCCTGACGGGCGACCTTCTTGTCCTCGTCGAGCGCAATCGCATCGGCGTCACGGCGCCTTTGCTCCAACTGCTGCACCAGCTCGACCAGCGGTGTTTTGCTGATCGTCATGGCGTCGATCTGGCTCTGCTGTTCGTCTGGCAGCGGCAGCGCGTCCGGGTGCAACTGCGTCTGCAGAAACTGTGGCCAACCCTGTTGCTGGAGCTGGGCCATGGCGCTGCTGCTGGCACCCCAGCTCAGGCGGTTGAGCAGCGGGTAGGGGTCGCCGGCTAAGGGGCCCGGTGCTTGGGGCGCCGCGCAGCCGCCCAGCAGCAGGGCCAGGCCGATTGCGGCCATCCGGTACAGGCATTTGCTGCGAGCGTTCATTTGTGCACCATAGCAGTTAAATGCGCTCAGAACTGATCAGTCTGGTGTGATCTCGTCCGCCTCGGGCAACTGGATCATGCCGGTGTGGTAGTTGTAGCGGTAGACCTCGCCATGGCGTCCCCACTCGATGGCCACATTGAGCACGCGTTCGGCCTCTTCCTTGTCCAGGCTGTCGCGCAACAGGGCCAGGAAATGCTCTTCCTTGAGCTCGCCCGAGGGATCTTGCAACAGGCTGTGCTGGATGTGGGCCGCCAGCGGCACGCGCTTGAGCAGTTGCTTGGCAAACAGGGCCTGGCGCTCATCGTATTCGGCGGCCACATACTGCTTGCCCAGATCGGTGACGGCCATATCGCCGCCCTCGAGTAGCACAAATTCCAGCAAGGCCAGGGCCTCGGCGGCGGGCAACAGTTCCTCGTCGGTGAGCTCGGTTTCTTCGCCCAGTTGCGGCAGGTCGGCATGTCCCAGAAACGGGTCGTCCATGAGCCGCTCCAGCAGGCCTTCCATGAGACCAATATCGGCCTCGGGCAGGCGTTCGTCCAGGCGCAGCGGCTCCACGGTCTTGCCGGTGCGCACGCGACCGGCCGTCATCACGGCATAAATCTCGTCCACCAGCATGCGCACCTCCGGGCTGTCGGCATCGCGCGGACGCGGCAGGTCGACCCGCATCTCGTAGCGCACGCGGCCCGGGTCGCTGGCAAATATCAGCACGCGGTCGGCCATCATGATGGCCTCCTGGATGTTGTGCGACACCACCAGAATCGCCTTGGTGGAGATTTGTTCTTCCTCCCACAGTTCCAGAATGTCGTCGCGCAGGCGCTCGCCGGTCAGCACGTCCAAGGCTGAGAAGGCCTCGTCCATCAGCAGCACATCGGGGTCCACCACCAGGGCGCGGGCAATGCCCACCCGCTGGCGCATGCCGCCGGAAAGCTCGCGCGGCAGGGCACCCTCGAAACCCGAAAGGCCAATCATGTCAATGACCTTCTCGGCGCGCTTTTCGCGCTCGGCCGCGGGCACGCCGCGCGCCTCCAGACCAATCTCCACATTCTGCTGCACCGTCAGCCAGGGAAACAGCGCAAACGACTGGAACACCATGCTGATGCCTCGCGCCGGTCCGTACAGGGGTTGGCCGCGGTACAGCACGTCGCCACCGTCGGCCATGACCAGGCCGGCCATGATGCGCAAAAGCGTGGATTTGCCGGAGCCGGATTGACCCAGCAGGGCCACAATTTCGCGCTCGCGCAGGGTGAAGTCGACGTTGTCCAGCACGACGCGCGGCGCGCCGTCGGCCGAGCTGAAGGACTTGACGACCCCCTTGAGACTCACAATGGTCTGGTTCATGGCTAGGTCCTTAGAAATGCATGCGGTCTTCGGCCATGCGGTAGAGCCGGCGCCAGACAAAATGGTTGAGCGTCATCACATACACGCACATCACGCCTATGCCTAGCGCAATGCGCGGGAAGTCGCCGCTGGCGGTCATCTCAGCGATGTAGCTGCCAATGCCGTGGGCCTGCACCGTGGTGTCGCCCCAGCTCACATATTCCGACACGATGCTGGCATTCCAGGAGCCGCCGCTGGCGGTGATGGCGCCGGTGACAAAACTGGGGAACACCGCCGGCAGCAGGTAACGGCGCCAGCGCAGCGAGCCGCGCAGTCCGATATTGCGAGCAGCAAAACGCAGCTCGGTGGGGATGGTGGATGCGCCGGCAATCACATTGAACAGCAAATACCATTGGGTGCCGAAGATCATCAAGGGCGACAGCCAGATGTCGGGTGTCAGATGGAAATGCACGATGCCCAGCACAAACACCGGGAACATCAGATTGGCCGGAAAGGCCGCCAGGAACTGCGCCACGGCCTGTACCCTGGCCGCGATCTTGGGGTTCATGCCAATCCAGATGCCCACCGGTACCCAGATCAGGGCGGCCATCAGAATCAGCAGCATGACGCGCACCAAGGTGTAAAAGCCCAGCACAAACACGTGAGCAACCTCGGACAAACCGACCTCCGACAGGATGAACTCACCCAGGCGCCATGTGGCAAACAGAATCAGTGCGGCCAGCGCCGCATCCCAGGCCCGCACCAGGTTTTGCGAAGGCTCCAGCGCACGCGCCTTGATCGAGGTGCCATCGTGGTGTCGCCTAAACCAGCCGAAGCTGCGGTTCAGCAAGCCGGCAGCGCCGTCGCCCAGGGTTTGCAGGCGCTCGGTGCGGCGCAGCCAGGTCAGCAGCCAGGAGCTCTGTTCCTGCCCACCACCGATTTCTTCAAAGCGGAACTTGTCGGCCCAGGCCAGCAGGGGGCGGAAGAACAGCTGGTCGTACAACAAAATGCCAAATAACATGGCGCCTACGGCCAGACCGATGGCGCTGAGGTCCTTGGCTTCAATGGCCACGGCAATGTAGGAGCCAATGCCGGGCAGCTTGATGTTCTGGTTCGATACCGAGATGGCCTCGGAGGCGACCACGAAGAACCAACCACCCGACATGGACATCATCATGTTCCACAGCAGCGCCGGCATGGCAAACGGCATGTCCAGCCGCCAGAAACGCTGCCAGCCGGACAACTGGAATACGCGCGAGGCCTCGGCTAGTTCGGCCGGCACATTGCGGAAGGACTGGTACAGGCTAAAGGCCATGTTCCAGGCCTGCGAGGTGAAGATGGCAAAGATGGCGGCGCACTCGACGCCAAACAGGCTGCCCGGGAACAGGGCGATAAAGCCGGTCACGGTGATCGACAGAAAGCCCAGAATCGGAATCGACTGCAGGATGTCGAGCATGGGCACCAGGAACTTCTCGGCGGCCCGGTATTTGCTGGCCAGCACCGCAAAGCTCACGCTGAATATCAGCGACGCGATCAGCGCCATGAACATGCGCAAGGTGGTGCGCAGCAGGTAATAGGGCAGGTAGCTCATGTCCAGCGAGATGGGTAGCTCGGTGCCAATCTGGTAGGGCGTCGCCATCTGGCGTGCGCCAAAGGCCATCACCACGATGACGGCCAGCACCAGGGGCAGCAAGGCCCAGTCCCAGCGATTGCCGCCGGCTTCCACGACCTGACGCGGAAAGAATGTTTTCTGGCTAGGCATGGTGATGAGAGTATTCCTGCGTCAAGAGGCGTAATTGTCCACCATGCAGCGTGACATTTTCGTGACACTGAAATGGCGACTGCGGCGATGGTGTAAAACCCTGGCGATTCTGAGGGCGGCAGGTGGGTCCGTAAGAATTGACCAGTACCATAGGCCACCCCCAAAACAGGAAAATTCAGTGACAGCAGCTTGCACCCATGGAATAGATATAGGTTTCGCCTCGTTGGATTATTTACAGATCAGTTTTCTGGGAGTGGTGCAGGGCATCTCCGAGCTGCTGCCGATCTCCTCCACCGCCCATATGCGCATCGTGCCGGCCCTGCTGGGCTGGACCGACCCGGGTTCGGCGTTCTCGGCCATCATGCAACTGGCCGCCTTGGCTGCGGTGTTGTCCTACTTTGCCAAGGATGTGCGGGAGCTGCTCCTTGGTACGCAGATCGCCCTGAAGCGCAAGGATTACCAGGCACCGGCCTTTCGCATGGCGGTCGGCATTATTCTGGCCACCATTCCCATCGGCATCGTTGGCATTCTGTTGTCGCCGATTCTCAATGCCTGTGGCTCGCCGCTGCGCGGCCTGAATGTAATTGCCATCGCCTGCATCGTGATGGCCGTGTTGCTGGCCATTTCCGAGCGCACCTGCAGCCATGCAAGGCCTATGGAAAGCATGCGTCTGCGCGATGCCGTGCTGGTCGGCCTGGCCCAGGTAGGCGCCCTGATACCCGGCGTGTCGCGCTCGGGCTCCACCCTGACCGGCGCCCTGTTCCTGAACTTCAAGCGGGAAGAAGCGGCGCGCTTCTCCTTCCTGCTGGGCTTACCCGCCATCGCGCTGGCCGGGCTCAAGGAAATTTGGGTGCTGTGGCATGCGCACATTCCGCTAGAGGCTTGGCAACATCTGGCGGTCGGGCTGCTGGTGGGCAGCGTGTCGGCCTTTGTTGCCATCTGGGCCTTGATGAAATTCCTGGAGAAATTTTCGACCTGGCTGTTTGTGGCCTACCGCGCGCTGCTGGGCTGCTTTTTGCTGCTGGCGCTGAATCAGGGCTGGCTGGCCTAAACCAATAAAGCACAGTCTAAGATCGGGGGCTATGCACACCGAATCCACCACGCCCGCACCCGAGGCGCCGTCGCGGCTCCATCAGCTCCAACTCTGGTACGCCTACTACGCGCGACTGCTGGGCCTGCAGGGCAAGGGCGGCCTGCTGATTGCCGCCGTGATCGGTCTGCTGTGGATCAACTCCGGCATCTACAAGGTGCAGCCCGATGAGCAGGGCGTAGTGCTGCGCTTTGGCAAGTTCCAGGAGACGGTGGATGCCGGACTGCACTATCACTGGCCGTATCCGGTGGAGGCCGTGCTCTTGCCCAAGGTGACGCAGGTAAACCAGCTGCAGCTGGGTGTGGCACGCTCCGGCAGCGGCGCCACGGTGTCCAGCGAAGATTCGCATGAGCGCCAGATGCTGACCGGCGATGAGAACATCGTCGAGGCCGAGTGCGCCGTGTTCTGGAAGATCAAGGACGCCAAGCAGTTTTTGTTCCGGGTAAAAAATCCGGAAGTGTCGGTGCGCATCACGGCCGAAAGCGCGCTGCGTGAGGTGATTGGACGCACGCCGATCCAGGCCGCCATGTCCGACAAGCGCCAGCAAATTGCCGACCAGACGCGCGAGCTGATGCAGGCCCTCTTGGACAAGGAAAACGCCGGCATTCTGGTGTTGCAGGTGCAACTGCAGCGGGTCGATCCACCGGCCGCCGTGATCGATGCCTTCAACGATGTGCAGCGCGCCCGGGCCGACCAGGAGCGTGCTCGCAACGAGGCTGACTCTTATGCCAACGACATGTTGCCGCGTGCCCGTGGCGAGGCCTCCAAGATCACCCAGGAGGCCGAGGCCTACAAGGAGCAGGCGGTCAAGCTGGCCGAGGGCGATGCCAAGGGCTTTATGTCGGTTTACAACAGCTATGTGAAGTCCAAGGACGTCACCTCCTGGCGCCTCTACATGGAAAGCACGGACGAGCTCTTGCGCAAGGCATCCAAGGTGGTGGTGGACACCACCGGCAAGGGCGCCTCCGCTGTCATGCCTTACATGAACCTGGGCGACAAGGCCCTGCCTAAGGAGGCTGCTAAATGACGCGCCCTGTGTTGAAGCGCCCTGTGTTGTGGGCGTCTGTGGGCGCCGTGGCCGTGCTGTGGCTGCTGTCCATCACCAGCTATGTGGTGTCGGAGACCGAGCAGGCGCTGATCATTCGCCTGGGTGCACCGGCCGGGCTGGTCAGCACGCCGGGACTGAATTTCAAGGCGCCGTTGATCGACTCGGTGGTGCTGTACGACAGCCGCCAGCTGCTGCTGGAGCCGCCCCTGGAGCAGGTAATTTTGGGCGACCAAAAGCGCATCGAGGTGCAGACCTATGCGCGCTACCGCATTGCCGACCCGTTGCGCTTTTACCAGTCGCTGCGCACGCCAGACCAGGCCAATGCCCAGCTCGGCCAGTTGGTCAGCTCCTCCTTGCGCCGGGAACTCGGCCAGGTCAATCTGCCGGCGCTGTTGTCGCCGGAGCGTACAAAAATTGTGGCAAGGGTCGAGGCCGAGGTGCAGGCCAAGGCCAGATCGCTGGGCGTGGAAGTCTCGGAGGTGCGCTTTCGCAAGGCCGACCTGCCGCTGGAAACCAGCCAGGCGATTTACGAGCGCATGAAGTCTGAGCGCCAGCGCGAGGCCAAGGAGCTGCGCGCCCAGGGTGCCGAATGGGCGCAGCAAATTCAGTCCAAGGCCGACAAGGAAAAGTCCGCCATCCTCTCAGAAGCCCAGCGCACGGCCAAGATCAGCCGCGGTCAGGCCGATGCCCAGGCGAATCAGATCCTGTCCGACGCCTTTGGCCGCGATCCGCAGTTCTATCGCCTGTACCGCTCGCTGCAAACCTATAGACAGGCCTTGGCAGACAGCGCGCCTACCCTGTTCCTGTCGCCCGACACCGAGTTCCTGCGCGACCTGAAGACCGGGCCTGCGGGTGCTGGTCGCAAATAGCATGTGCGGTGAATGCGCGGGTTTCGCAGTAGTCCGGGGTCGTGATGGAAGTTGACGCCTCGATTTGGTCCATGAATGTGGCGCTGGGCGTGCTGCTGGTGGACATTCTGCTCAGCGGCGACAACGCCATCGTCATCGCGCTGGTGTGCCGTTCCCTGTCGCCAGCGCATCGTACCAAGGCCTTGTGGCTGGGCGTGCTGGGTGCCTTTGGCGCGCGCCTGGTGCTGACCACGGTGGCCAGCATGGCCATGAATCTGCCGCTGATCAAGCTGATTGGCGGCCTGCTGCTGCTGAAAATTTCCATCGACCTGATCGTGGACAACGCCGCTCAGGATGGGCTGCCGATTGATCCGGAGGGCTCCACGGCAGAAGATATTTTTGCCGCTGCACGCACCATCATCCTGGCCGACATTGTGATGAGCCTGGACAATGTGGTGGCTCTGTCCGCCGTCACCCAGAACAATTTCCAGATGCTGATCGCCGGGCTGTTGCTGAGCATTCCGATCCTGATGTTTGGCAGCCTGTATATCGCGCGCTTGCTGGATGTGTTCCCGTATCTGCTGTGGGTGGGGGGCGCGATTCTGGGGGGCGTCTCCGGCGCGCTCATCATTGACGACCCCATCTTCGGCGGCGCCAGCGCCTCGTCCCTGGCCAACCTGGTGGTGCCGGTGATCTCCGCTGGCTTTGTGCTGCAAATGAGCCGCGTGATGGGTGAGAACGCAGCCAGCCTGAGGATGCTGGAAAAGCCGCGCCCGCTCTGGGACATTCTCTGGAACGGCGGCGCCTCGCCCGTCGCCAAGCAGCTAGCCCCTGCCGAGAAAACTGTTGCGCCTGCGCAGGTCGATGCAAAGCTGGTAGCGCCTATGCCGTCAGCACCGCCGCCGCAGCTTGCTCAGCCTTCTGCCGCTGCGGTGCTGGCTGTCAACCCCGTGCGTCCAGCGGGCACGCCCGCGGCCGGTGGTGAGCACCGGGTGCTGATCGCCCTGGGCCTGTTCATGATGCTCAGCGGCGGCATTCTGTACTATATGCTCAATGCCTACGAGCCGCCGGTGCCGGAACGCTTCATCACTTATGCTTGCAAGGCACCGGCCATGTCGATCAGCTTCAGACCCAGCGCCAGGGAAATCCGCTTTGCCACGCCCAAGGGCGCGGTGCTGACCACGGTGATCGACGACCGCATTGTCTGGGACGACTACCGGGACGCCGGGATTAAGCTGGGCAGCGCGCCGCCGGTGAAAATTATTTCTGCCGATGTGGCCATGATGGTGGTCAACGGCGGCATGTTCGACAACGCCTCCTGCCCGGCAGTGTCACAAAGATAGGCATTCCGGCCGGCCGCTGTGGCCTGCGATGAGCCCATTGGCACAGCGGTTGCTTGTTTCGTGGCTTTGTGCGGCCCAGTACATAAGACATCCAATCGTACTTTTCAGCTTAACCTGTACTGTCTTGCCACCAGATAAAAGAGCTTCTAGACCCATGCTGCCAAGCCATTTGCCGATCGCCAACAAATTACTTGCCTCCCTGCCCCGATCGGAATACCAACGCCTACTGCCGCAGCTTGAAATGGTCCAACTGACCGAGGGGGAGGTCTTGTGTGAGGCCGGAACGCTGATGCGCTACGTCTATTTCCCCTGCACCGCCCTGCTGTCTTTGTTGACGCGGGTGGACGAGGTCGAGGTTTTTGCGGTGGCACTGGTGGGCCGCGAAGGTGTGAGCAGCGTGGCCTGTGCCCTGGGATCGCAAACCTCGCCGTTTCGCACTCTGGTGCAAAGTCCAGGCACGGCCATGCGCATGAAGGCCCGGGTGTTCACCGCGGAATTCCGCGCAACGGCAGCGCTGCGCGAGGTGGTGCTGGCCTATGTGTTGCAACTGACTCTGCAGATTTCCCAGACTGCCGCCTGCAACCGTTTCCACGTGATTGAAGAGCGCCTGGCGCGCTGGCTGCTGATGACGCGCGACCGCCTGTCTTCGGACCATTTTCATATGACGCATGAAATGCTGGGCAATCTGCTGGGTGTACGCCGAGTGGGGGTGACCCATGCCGCCCATGCGCTCAAGCAGCGGCACCTGATCGACTACAGCCGCGGCGCCATCGATATCGTGGATGGCATAGGCCTTCAGGCCGCTGCCTGCAGTTGCTACCGCATGGTGGAAGGTCGGCACGGAAAGGCCTGAGCGGCCAAGCCTGGTGGCCGCTTCACTGTCGCACAGTAAGATGTTGCTATGCCCACCAGCCCCCTACCACGACAAAACCACCTGCTGGCTGCACTTCCCGCCGCTGAATTCAACCGACTGGAGGGAGATCTGGAACGGGTGCGGCTTTCTTTGGGCGAGGTGTTGTATGAATCCGGGTGCAAGTTAAGCCATGTGTACTTCCCCACCAGCGCGATTGTGTTCCTGCTTTACGTGCTGGAAGACGGTGGTATGGCCGAGGTGGCCATCATCGGCAACGAGGGCATGCTGGGTATTTTCATGTTCATGGGCGGTGAAACCACGCCCAGCCGTGCCGTGGTTCAAAGTGCCGGCTGGGGCTATCGGCTCAAGGCCGAGCGCATGAACACCGAGTTCAAACGTGCCGGGCCCTTGATGCGCCTGCTGCTGCGCTACACCCAGGCACTCATCAGCCAGATCACGCAGACCGCCGTCTGCAACCGCCACCATTCGATCGATCAGCAGCTCTGTCGCTGGCTCTTGCTCAGCATGGACCGACTTTCATCCGATACGCTCTCTATGACGCAGGACCTGATTGCCAATATGCTGGGCGTGCGCCGCGAGGGTGTGGCCGAAGCGGCCGCCAAGCTGCAGCGGGCCGGATTGATACGCTATAGCCGCGGGCGGATCACGGTGCTGGATCGCCCCGGCTTGGAGCAGCGGGTGTGCGAATGCTATGCCGTCGTGAAGCGGGAGTTTGATTGGCTGTTGTCTGACATTCCTCCGGGCGACCCGAAGCATGTGCTGGGCCCGTCGATGCCGGATTAGCGCAGGCCCGTAAACCCTCGGCCAGCGTGCGTGCGGCCTGGCTGCGGCTGGCGGCGTAGCTCTCCAGTTTGAGCAAGGCGTCCTTGGATGGCACCGGTGTGGCCGGGCGTACCGCTGCCAGTTCCTCAAAGCTGTGGCGGTAGGATGCAGCAATTTCCTGTTCCAGCGCGCCTGTGCCCTGGTCAAAGGACAGGGCGGCGCGGTCGTCGGCGCGCAGCAGCGTATCCCAGCGTGCGCTGCGTGCCTGTTCCTCTGCATCAAAACGTTGGATGGCGGCGCGCGCCCGCAGCTCCTCCTGGTAGCGGTAAAGCGGCGGCGAGATGCTGGCCATCAGGGCCAGCAGGCCGATGATGGAAACCGCGCCGGCCCAGGGTGCCTGCTCGCGCGCCAAAGGGCTGCCAGGCTTCCAGGGCCTGGCCAGCAGGCTGCCCAACAGGGCACCGGCCAGCAGGCCGCCGCCATGCGCGGCGTTGTCGATGGCCGGAATGAAAAAGCCCAGGCCCAGCATGACGGCCGAAAAGCCCACGGCCACGGTAAACAGCCAGCGGAATTCCGCTGGGTCGACCTGGCGCCGTTCGCGCCACAGGAACACGATCAGTGCGCCATACAGGCCGAAGATGGCGCCTGATGCGCCGCCAGTGATCTTTTCATTGCCCTGCACCGCCAGCGACAGCAGATTGCCCGCCGCCCCCGTGCCCAGGTACAGCAGGGCGTAGCGCCAGCGTCCCAGCAGGCGTTCGAGCAAGCGCCCCACGTCCCACAGGGCCCACATATTGAAGGCGATGTGGATGAAGCTGAAATGCACGAACACTGCAGACAGCAGGCGCCACCACTGCCCATCCTGCGTAGCCGGCCCGAAATTGGCGCCCCAGGCCAGCGGGTCGGCATGTGTGAGGCTCCAGGGCGAGAGGCTGAGGCGCGCCATCAGCAAAAACAGCAGAATGTTGAGCGCGATCAGCAGCACCGTCACCGGCACAGCGCGCGCCGGGCTGCGCATGAGTTGATCCAGGCTGGGGACCGGTTCGGAGTAGGAGGGCATGGCTTGAGTCACTGCCTGCCAGTGTACGCAAGCTTTGCCCCTTCCCCTGTACGACCTGTCAGGCTAAACAATCAGCAGGGCGCGAAAGTCGTTGACGTTGGTGTGCGTTGGCCCGGTCACAAACAGGGCGTCCAGCGCGTCGAAGTAGCCGTAGGCATCGTTGCGGTCCAGATAGTCGGCAAGCTTCATGTTCTTCTCTGCAGCCTGTGCCAGCGTGTCGGGCGTGACAAAGGCACCGGCGTTGTCTTCCACGCCGTCAATGCCGTCGGTATCCGCTGCCAACGCATAGACACCGGCCTGACCTTGCAGTGCCTGGGCTAGACCCATGCAGAATTCGCCGGCGCGGCCACCGCGTCCCTTGGCTGCGCCCGCTTTGCGCGGGCGAATGGTGACCGTGGTCTCGCCGCCGCTCAGTATCACGCAGGGTTTCTGAAACGGCTGGCTCTTGAGTGCCACGGCGCGGGCCAGGGCTGCGTGGACCTTGCCCACCTCGCGCGATTCGCCCTCCATCTCGTCGCTCAGGATGTAGGCGGCGATTCCTGCGACGCGTGCGGCTTCGGCTGCTGCGTCCAGCGACTGTTGCGGCGTGGCAATCAAATGCACTTCGCTGTTCGCAAAAATGGTGTCACCTGGCTTGCGGCTTTCCAGTGCGCCGCTTTGCAGTTGCGCCATCACTACCTCGGGTACTTCAATCTGGTAGCGGCTCAAAATCGCCAGCGCATCGGCACAGCTGCTGGAATCGGGCACGGTGGGGCCGCTGGCAATCACGCTTGCCTCGTCGCCCGGCACATCGCTGATCAAGAGTGTGAGCACCCGCGCCGGAGCGCAGGCAGCTGCCAGGCGTCCGCCCTTGATGCGAGAGAGATGCTTGCGCACACAGTTCATCTCCACGATGCTGGCGCCGCTGTCCAGCAGGTCTTGGTTGACGCGCTGCTTGTCGGCAAGCGTCATTCCATCGGCGGGTAGCGTCAAGAGTGATGAGCCGCCGCCAGAGATCAGGCATAGCACCAGATCGTCATTGCTCAGGCCTTGGGGAAAAGCCATGATGCGCTCCGCCGCTGCTACACCTGCAGCATCCGGCACCGGGTGCGAGGATTCCAGAACCTCAATGCGCTGCGCCAACCCTTCAGGGCGGGGCGGCGTGTGGCCGTAGCGCGTCACCACCAGCCCGCTGAGCGGCGCATCCGCAGGCCACAGCGCTTCGACGGCATGGGCCATGGCACCGGCCGCCTTGCCCGCACCCACCACCACGGTACGGCCCTTGGGCGGCGCAGGCAAAAAGGCGCCCAAGGTATGCAGCGGCATGGCGCGGCGCACGGCTGCGGCATACAGCTGCTGCAGGAATTCAAGTGGGGCACTGACAGGGTCAGGCGCGGCAGAGGCGGTGTTGAGAGCGTGCATGGTCATGGCTGCAATTTAACGCACCAGGCAGGGCGACTTGGGGTTGAAGCTCCAGCCGGGTATCAGGTACTGCATGGCCATGCCATCGTTGCGCGCGCCCAGTCCCTCTTGCAGATACAACTGCTGCGCCTTTTCAACTTCCACCATATCCAGCTCCACGCCCAGTCCCGGTTGGGTGGGCACCATGATGCTGCCGTCCACAATCTGCAGCGGATTCTTGGTCAGGCGCTGGCCGTCCTGCCAGATCCAATGCGTGTCGATGGCCGTCACCTTGCCGGGCGCGGCAGCCGCCACATGGGTGAACATGGCCAGCGAAATGTCGAAGTGGTTGTTGCTGTGCGAGCCCCAGGTCAGCCCCCAGGTCTGGCAGGTTTGTGCCACGCGCACCGAACCCTGCATGGTCCAGAAGTGTGGGTCAGCCAGCGGGATGTCCACCGATTGCAGCGCCAGCGAATGGGCCAGCTCGCGCCAGTCGGTGGCCACCATGTTGGTGGCCGTCATCAGGCCGGTGGCGCGGCGGAATTCGGCCAGCACCTCGCGCCCGCTGAACACGCCCTCAGAACCGCAGGGGTCTTCGGCATAGGCCAGCACATCGCGCTGGTCGCGGCACAGGCGCACCGCGTCCTTGAGCAGCCAGCCGCCGTTCGGGTCCAGCGTGATGCGGGCCTTGGGAAAGCGCGTATGCAGGGCCTGTACCGCCTCAATCTCTTCCTCGCCGCGCAGCACGCCGCCCTTGAGCTTGAAGTCCTGAAAGCCATAGCGCGCATGGGCCGCCTCGGCCAGGCGCACTATCGATTCGGCGTCCATGGCCTTTTCGTGGCGCAGGCGCTTCCAGTCATCGGCCTGGTCCGGCTCGCTGGCATAAGGTAAATCGGTGGCGCTGCGGTCGCCGACATAAAACAAATAGCCCAGCACCGCCACCTTGGCGCGCTGCTGGCCTTCGCCCAACAGAGCGGCCACCGGCACATGGAGAAACTTTCCCAGCAAATCGAGCAGGGCGCTTTCCACAGCGGTGACGGCATGGATGGCAATGCGCAAATCGAATGTCTGCAGGCCACGGCCCTCGCTGTCGCGGGCAGCAAAGGCCTCGCGCATGCTGTTGAGCAGGGCGTTCCACTGTCCCAGCGGGCGGCCGATCAGCAGGGGGCGCGCGTCTTCCAGGGTCTGGCGGATTTTTTCGCCGCCCGGCACTTCACCGACGCCGGTGTTGCCACTGCTGTCGGTCAGCAGAACGAGATTGCGGGTGAAAAAGGGTGCATGGGCGCCGCTCAGGTTGAGCAGCATGCCGTCGCGCCCGGCCACCGGGATGACGCGCATGGCGCTGATGGTGGGCGTGGCACCAACGGCCATCGGGAAAGTGGGGGAGGCTGAGGAAGTGGACTCGGGCATGGACTGTCTCCTGCTGTGGCGCTCCTTGAATCGCTCAAGGGCGCTGTTAAAAGTCAGTCATCATACAACTAGATGGCTTCGGCTTGGGACTTTTTCAGCCGGTCCTTGCTATTCGAGAGGTGGGTGCGCATGGCGGCGCGGGCGGCATCGCTGTCCTGGTTGCGGATGGCGCTGAAGATGCTTTCATGTTCGCCGTGCACGCGCTTCAGATAGGCAAGCCGACCCTCGGGTGCGCTGCTGGGCGTGTTCACTCTGGCGCGCGGAATGATCATGGTGCCCAGGTAATTCATCAGGTCGGCAAAGTGGCGGTTGCCGGTGGCGCGGGCCACCTCCATGTGGAACTGGAAGTCCGAAGGCAGGGCGTCGGAGTTGTCTTCGACCGCGGCGGCAAAGGCATCCAGCATGTCCTGCATAGACTGCAGGTTTTGTTCGGTGCGGCGCTGCGCGGCCAGGCCCGCGGCCTCGGTTTCCAGGCTGATGCGCAGCTCCAGCAGGGCTATGACATCGGCCACCGTGGCGAAATCGACGTCGGTAATCTTGAAGTTCCCGCTGTCCTGCGCAGGCGCCAACGCAAAGGTGCCCACGCCATGGCGCGTCTCCACCAGGCGATTCGCCTGCAACCTGGAAATGGCCTCGCGCACCACGGTGCGGCTGACATCAAAGCGGGCCACGATCTCGGATTCGGTGGGCAACTTATCGCCGGGTTTGATCGCACCGTCGCGGATGCTGGTGGCAAGGCTTTCCATGACTTCATTGACCAGGCCACGGGCGCGGCGCGGGCGCGCCATCGACGGATCGACCGGCGCACCGTTCGACATCGAACTAGGGGTTTGTACTAGGTCCATTGAAAAGTCCTTGACTTGGCTGCTGCGGTTCTCGACACTAACACATCAGACAACATACAACAGGCAAGATTTTTGAGCATATGACCACCAAAGTACACCACACTTTGCTCCTGACCGGTGCGGCCGGCGGCGTTGGAACCGCATTGCGTGAGCGCCTCAAGGCCAATTGCACGGTCTTGCGCCTGTCCGATCGCGTGGATTTCGGTCCGGCACTGGACGGTGAGGAAATGGCGCTGGCTGATTTATCGGATGCCTCCGCCGTGTCCAACGCAGTGCAGGGTTGCCAGGCCATTGTTCATCTGGGCGGCGTCTCCACCGAAGGGGCTTTCGATCCGATTTTGCAGGGCAATATCGTTGGCGTCTACAACCTGTATGAGGCGGCGCGTATCCATGGCGTGAAGCGCGTGGTTTTTGCCAGCTCCAATCACGTGACCGGTTTCTACCGCCAGTGCGAGACCATCACGCCGGCGCATCCGCCGCGCCCCGACAGTCTGTATGGCGTGAGCAAGGCCTTCGGTGAAGATCTGTCGCGCATGTATTTTGATCGCTACGGCATAGAGACCGCCTGCGTGCGCATTGGCTCCGCCTTTGCCGAGCCGCGCGACCGTCGCATGCTGGCTAGCTGGCTGAGCTTTGACGATCTGCACCGCCTGATCACCGCCTGTCTGACCACGCCGGTGCTGGGCCACAGCATCATCTTCGGCATGTCTGACAACGCCGTGTCCTGGTACGACAACGCCAGCGTGCGCCATGTGGGCTATGTGCCGCAGGACAGCTCAGACGGTTTTCGTGAAGCGATTTACGCGCGTACACCCGAGCCGGATGCGAGCGACCCTACGGTGCAATACCAGGGCGGCACGTTTCTGATGGCCGGCATTCCCATGACCGCGCACCGCAAATAGGCCCATGTCTGCTGCGACTCTCCTCAGTGCCGAACTGCTGCTTGGCGCACGCAACAGTACCGGCGAAAGCCCGGTCTGGCACGCGGGTGAACAGGCGCTCTACTGGGTGGACATACCCGAAAAGACGCTGCACCGCTACCAGTCGCAAACCGGTAGGCACCACCGCTGGTTGGCCCCCGAGATGCTGGCCTGCATGGTGCGCGGCGCGGCTGGTCAATGGATCGCAGGCACCGAGAGCGGCATGTTTGCGCTGGATACCAGCAGCGACGAATCGCTGGGTTTTGTGCGCCTTGCCACGGTGAACCACGCCATGACCGGCATGCGCTTCAACGACGGCCGCTGCGACCGCCAGGGCCGCTTTCTGGCCGGCACCATGTTGATGGACATGGCAGCGGCGAAAGCCGTCGGCAACATTTACCAGTTGCAGCAGGGTGGCGCCTTGCGCGAACTGTTGAGCGGCTTCACCACACCCAACGGCATGGCTTTTAGCCCCGATGGACGCACGATGTACTTGTCGGACTCGCATCCCTCGGTCCGCAAGGTCTGGGCCTATGACTATGACTGCGCGGTGGGAGTTCCTTCCAATCCACGCGACTTTATAGATATGAGCGGTTTTGCCGGCAGGCCCGACGGTGCCGCCATGGATACCGATGGCTGCTACTGGATTTGTGGCAACGATGCGGGTCTGGTGCACCGCTACACGCCACAAGGCGTACTGGATATGTCGATCCAACTGCCGGTAGCCAAGCCCGCCATGTGCGCCTTTGGCGGAGCCGATTTGCGTACCCTGTTCGTCACCTCCATCCGTCCTGCGGGCAGCTTGCCGCAAGCGCTTGACGGTGGCCTGTTTGCCATCCATTTGCCGTGCGTTCAGGGCCTGCCAGAGCCGGTCTGCGCCACATATTAGTTTTTTAGTTTCCCAACCGTTCCACTGTTTCCATTTACACAAGAGGAGAAATCATGCGCTTCCCATTCAAGCTTTTGAGCACCCAGATCGCGATTGCCGTGTTGGCACTGTCGGCCACCACCGGTATGGCGCGGACCTTCCGCTCCGCCGATGTCCACAACAAGGACTTCCCCACCAATATGGCGGTGAAGCACATGGGCGAGGAGCTCAACAAGGCAACTGATGGCAAGGACACCGTCAAGGTCTTTGGTGACAGCGCACTGGGCTCCGAAAAAGACACGGTTGAACAGGTGAAGATCGGCGCGCTGGACATGGTGCGTGTCAATACCTCGGCGTTCCACGGCATCGTGCCGGAGTCGATGATTCCCGCGCTGCCCTTCCTGTTTCGCGACATTGAGCATTTCCGCAAGACCATTTACGGACCGCAGGGCGAAAAGATTCTGGCCGCCTTTGATAAGGCCGGATTCATTGGACTGGCACTCTACGAAAGTGGCGCGCGTTCCATTTACGCCCACAAACCGATCAAGTCTCTGGCCGACACCAAGGGCATGAAAATTCGTGTGCAACCCTCCGACCTATGGGTCAGCACCATGAGCGCCATGGGCGCATCGGCCACGCCCATGCCCTACGCCGAGGTCTATACCGGACTGAAGACCGGTCTTTTGGACGCCGCCGAAAACAACTATCCATCCTATGAAGAGGCCAAGCATTACGAGTCGGCACCCGTCTATTCCGAGACCATGCATTCCATGGCACCCGAAGTTTTGGTGTTCTCCAAGAAAATTTGGGAAACCTTGACACCCCAAGAGCAAAGCGCTCTGCGCAAGGCGGCAAAAGCCTCCGTGCCTTATTACGTGACGCTGTGGGAAGCCAAAGAGAAGGAAGCCAAGGCCGCAGTCATCAAGGGTGGCGCCAAGATCGTAGAGGCCAAGGACATTGACCGCAAGAGTTTTGTCGAAGTGGAACGCCCGGTGTGGGACAAGTTTGCCAACACGCCCGAGCTCAAGGCCCTGGTGCAGGAAATCGCCAACACCAAATAAGTTTTATGAACCCCCTAACCCGACTGAACCGTATCCTGTCGCGCTGGACCTTGTACCTGGCTTGCCTATGCCTGGCCGGCCTTCTGAACGTGGTCATCTATGGCGTGGTGATGCGCTACGTGTTTAACGATGCACCCTCCTATGTGGAACAGGTGGCCCTGCTGCTGGTGGTGTCGGTGGCCATGTTCGGCGCCTCCGCTGGTGTGCGGGATGCCGGTCACATCGGGCTGGATTCGTTGGTCAAGGTGCTGCCTGCAAAGGTGCAATTCTGGTGCAAGTTGCTGGTCAACCTGCTGGTGATCGGCTTTGCCCTGGCCCTGCTGGCCGGTGGCACGCTGATGGCCATCTCCACCTATGCCAGCACCATCCCCACCTTGGGTCTGTCCGAGGCGTTTCGCTACCTTCCGGTGCTGATGTCGGGCGTGCTCATCATTCTCTTTTCCATTGAACATTTGCTGGCTCAGTTCTCCGGCACAAAGGTAGTCCCCTCATGGCACTGACCGTACTCTGTCTGGGCTTTGTTGCCTTTTTGCTGCTGGGCGTGCCCGTAGCATTTTCGATCGGCCTGGCCTGCCTGGCCACCTTTGCCGTGGAAGGCCTGCCGTTTGAGACCGCCATTCAGATGATGGTCTCTGGCATGAATGTATTTTCCTTTCTGGCCATCCCGTTCTTCATCTTCTCGGGTGAGTTGATGCTGCACGGCGGCATTGCCGACAAGATTGTGGACTTTGCCCGCAGCCTGGTCGGTCACTGGCGCGGCGGTCTGGGGCTGGCCAATGTGGTGGCATCGACCCTGTTCGGCGGCGTCTCCGGCTCGCCGGTCGCAGACACCTCGGCCATGGGCGGCGTGATGATTCCGATCATGAAGCGCGAAGGCTATAGCGCGGCCTATGCGGTCAATGTGACCACGCACGCCTCGCTAACGGGTGCGCTGATGCCGACCTCGCACAACATGATCATCTACGCCTTTGCCGCGCAAGCCGCCACCGGCATGATTGACGGCCATGTCATCAAAGGCGTGTCGATTGGCGACCTGATGTTTGCCGGTCTGATTCCGTGTTTCTGGATCATGGTCTGCATGCTGGCCACGGCCTATTGGCAGGCCGTGAAGTTCGGCTTCCCGAAGCGCGCCGACGGCTCCACCATGCTGGAGAAATTCCCTGGCTGGTCGGCCGTGTTGCGCACTTTTATTGCCTCCATGCCGGGGCTGATGGTGGTGGTGATCATCCTGGTCTGCATCATGAAGGGCGTGGCCACGGCGACCGAGGCGGCGGCCATTGCGGTGACTTATTCGCTGCTGCTCACGGTGTTTATCTACCGCACCATGAACAAGGACAAGCTGCTCAAATCCCTGGCCAAGGCCAGCAAGACCACCGGCGTTATTCTGCTGCTGATCGGCGTGTCCAATATGCTGCGCTACCAGATGGCCTATCTGGAAATTCCGGATGCGATTGAAGCTGCGCTCTTGTCGGCCACGCAGCAGCCCTGGCTGATGCTGCTCTACATCAACATCATCCAGATCGTCTTGGGCATCTTCCTGGACATGGCCGCGCACATCCTGATCACCACGCCGCTGTTCCTGCCACTGGCCATCCAGATGGGCGTTGGCCCGGTGCAGTTTGGCATGATGCTCTTGCTCAACTGCGCGCTGGGCTTGGTCCATCCTCCTGTCGGCTCGGTGCAGTTTGTCGGTTGCGCCATAGGCAACATCTCCATCGGCGAGGCCACCAAGACCGCCTGGCCGTATTACATCGCGATCTGCGTGGCCATCACCCTGGTGACCTATGTGCCGGCCTTCTCGACTTGGCTGCCCACCCTGATTACCGGACATCTGGTGCTGTGAGCGAGCTTATGAAACCACTCACGATACGGATGCACGAAGGCGATAACGTCGCCATCGTAGCCAATGATGGTGGCCTGCCACCCGGCACGCTGCTGGCCGAGGGCTTACGCCTGCTGGACCGCGTGCCACAAGGTCATAAGGTAGCCTTGTGCGACATAGCAAAGGATGCAGCCGTGGTCCGCTACAACGTCCCCATCGGCTACGCGATCAAGGACATCCCGGCTGGAGCCTGGGTGCATGAGCGCCTGCTGCACATGCCGACAGCGCGCAGCCTGGAAGACCTGCCCATGGCCACCAACCAGCCTGCAGCATTGGAGCCGTTGGAGGGCTACACCTTCCAGGGTTACCGCAACGCCGACGGTTCGGTCGGCACACGCAACATCCTGGCCATCACCACCACGGTGCAGTGCGTGGCCGGTGTGGTGGAGTTTGCGGTGAAGCGCATCAAGGCCGAACTGCTGCCGCGCTTCCCCCAGGTGGACGATGTGGTGGGCCTGGAGCATACGTATGGCTGCGGTGTGGCCATAGACGCACCCGACGCCATCATCCCGATCCGCACCCTGCGCAACATCAGCCGCAACCCGAATTTCGGTGGCGAGGTGATGGTGGTCAGCCTGGGCTGCGAAAAACTGCAACCCGAGCGCCTCTTGCCCCCCGGCAGCATTGAACTGAAATCCGGCGAGGCGCTGGACGTGGTCTGCCTGCAGGCCGAAGCGCACGTGGGCTTCATGTCCATGGTCGACTCGATCCTGGCCTCGGCCGAAACGCATCTGGCGCGCCTCAACGCACGTCGCCGCGAGACCGTTCCGGCCAACGAACTGCTGGTGGGTGTGCAGTGCGGCGGCAGCGACGCCTTCTCCGGCGTTACCGCCAATCCGGCGGTGGGCTTTTGCACCGACCTGCTGGTGCGCGCCGGTGCCACTGTGCTGTTCTCCGAGACTACCGAAGTGCGTGACGCGGTGGACCAAATGACGGCCCGCGCTACCACGCCCGAGGTGGCCCAAGCGATGGCCCGTGAGATGGCCTGGTATGACGCCTACTTGCAGCGGGGTAGTGCCGACCGCAGCGCCAACACCACGCCCGGCAACAAGGCCGGTGGACTTTCCAACATCGTGGAAAAAGCCATGGGCTCCATCATCAAGTCCGGCACGGTGCCCATCAGCGCCGTGCTGTCGCCGGGTGAGAAGGCGAGTACCAAGGGTCTGATTTACGCCGCCACACCCGCCAGCGACTTCATCTGCGGCACGCTGCAACTGGCCGCCGGCATGAACATGCATGTGTTCACCACCGGGCGTGGCACACCCTATGGCCTGGCCGAGTGCCCGGTCATCAAGGTGGCCACGCGCACCGATCTGGCCACGCGCTGGCACGACCTGATGGATATAAACGCCGGCCGCATTGCCGATGGCGACGCCTCGATTGCCGACGTTGGCTGGGAACTGTTCCGCCTGCTGTTGGCAGTTGCCAGCGGTGAGAAGAAAACCTGGGCCGAGCACTGGAAGCTGCACAACGCGCTGGTGCTGTTCAACCCGGCGCCGATTACCTGAATCCCATTACATAAACGAACATTCCATGACACAACCCATTCCCTACCAGGCCTTTCCCAATACCTTCAAGCAGGCCCTACTGGCTGGCAAGCCACTGATCGGCTGCTGGTGCTCGCTGGCCAGCCCGATTGCCACCGAAGTGCTGGGCGTGGCCGGCTTCGACTGGATATTGCTGGACGGTGAACACTCGCCCAACGACGTGATCAGCTTCGTGCCGCAACTCATGGCACTCAAGGACAGCAGCAGCGCACCGGTGGTGCGCCCCACCAGCAACAACGCGGTGGAAATCAAGCGCCTGCTGGATGCCGGTTTCTACAATTTTCTGATCCCCATGGTGCACAGCGCCGAAGACGCCGCCGATGCCGTGGCCGCCACACGCTATCCGCCAGAAGGCATACGCGGTGTGTCGGTTTCCCAGCGCAGCAACCGCTACGGCACCGTGCCCAATTACTTTCAGGAGATCAACCGCCACATCACCATGGCCGTGCAGATCGAAAGCCCGCAGGGCGTGGCTGCTGCCGACGCGATTGCAGCCGTCCCCGGCGTGGACTGCATCTTTGTCGGCCCATCTGATCTGGCTGCCACCTACAGCCATCTGGGCAATGCCGCGCACCCGGAGGTGCAGACCGCAATCGCCCATATCTTTGCGGCCTGCAAGCGAGCCGGCATTGCCAGCGGCATCCTCGCGCCGTTGGAAGCCGACGCACGCCGCTACATGGAAATGGGCGCCACCCTGGTGGCCGTGGGCAGTGACCTCGGCGTGTTCCGCAGCGCGACACAGGCGCTCAAAGACCGTTACACAGCATAACTATTTAACTTTTGGATTTATCAAGCATGAGTACCATTGGATTTATCGGCCTGGGCATCATGGGCGCGCCCATGGCCGGACACCTGATCGCGGCCGGACATACGGTGTACCTGAACACACGCGGCGACGCACCAGAGGAGTTGTTAAGCGCTGGTGGCAAGCAATGCGCCAACGCCACCGAGGTGGCGCAAAAGGCCGACATCATCTTCTTGATGTTGCCCGACACCCCCGACGTGGATGGCGTGCTGTTTGGCGCGGGCGGCGTGGCCGCAGGCCTGACTCCGGGCAAAACGGTGGTGGATATGAGCTCCATTTCGCCCACGCAGACCAAGGCCTTTGCCGAGCGCATCAACGCCCTGGGTTGCGACTATATGGATGCGCCGGTTTCCGGTGGTGAAGTGGGCGCCAAGGCTGCCAGCCTGACGATTATGGTGGGTGCCGCCGAGGCAACGTTTGAAAAAGTTCTGCCGCTGCTGCAAACCATGGGCAAGAACATTACCCTGGTCGGCGGCAACGGTGACGGCCAAACCTGCAAGGTGGCCAACCAGATTATCGTGGCGCTCAACATTGCCGCAGTCGGCGAAGCCCTGCTGTTTGCCAGCAAGGCCGGCGCCGATCCGGCCAAGGTGCGCCAGGCCCTGATGGGCGGCTTTGCCTCCTCGCGCATTCTCGAAGTGCATGGCGAACGCATGATCAAGCGCACCTTCAACCCCGGCTTTCGCATCGGCCTGCACCAGAAGGATCTCGGCCTGGCCCTGCAAGGTGCCCGCGAGCTCGGCATGGCACTGCCCCAGACGGCAGGCGCGGCACAGCTGATGCAAGTGTGCAGCGCCAACGGACTACAGAATCTGGACCACTCCGGCCTGGTACGGGCCCTCGAAATCATGGCCAATTACCAAGTCGCTCCCGACCCCGTCTAAGTTCTTCAGCCCTCTTCCTGCTGCCTTGAAGCAGCAGGAATGTGCGACGCAACAAGGCCCCGCGAAGTAGCGGGGCGCAGTCGGGCCAAACCAGCCTGAGCCAAGTCCGGAATGCGCTTTTGCGCCGTTCCAGACCCCCCTTTGTTCAAAATTTATCCATCAGGCGCGCTGCGCTTGATGGCTCACCCGAGCATGCGCGTTGCATATTCAACTCCAGCGGCGCGTGGCAAAAACACCAGATGAACGGGTTCCGGTTTGTCTGGACAAGTTGACATTCACATTTCATTGAAGAGGCGACCAATATGAGAGACAAAACATTCAAGAAAAATGCAGCCCTTGGTGCAATCAGCCGCCGTGACCTGATGTTGCGCGGCGTTTCGCTGGCAGCAGTCGGTGGCGCGGGCTTGCCCTTGCTGGCCTGTGGCGGTGGCGGTTCGGCAGCTGCCTTCGATACGATCTGGGGCGCCGGTGCTGCAGCCGATCAGATCGTGGCTAGCTTGGCATTTTTGAAGCCATCCATGTTCCCGTCGACGGTGTTCAACGTCACGACCTATGGGGCGCAAACCATTGCGCCCGTGACCTATGGAAGTGCACTGAATCCGTATGTCGATCCTGCTGTATCCAGTGCCGCCCAGGTCACTGCTTCCCAATACGGTTTCACGACCGGAGCGCTGGCCAGCGGCACACCAGGCTCCAACACCTACGCCAACATGACTATAGCCGGCGCCTTCGATTCGCGCCTCGCATTCATTGCCGCCATTGCGGCCTGCCACGCGGCTGGCGGCGGACAAGTATTGGTTCCTGCGGGTAACTATTACTGCGGCGGGCCGATTACCCTGCTGAGCAATGTGCACTTCCATCTCGCCGCCAACTGCACGATTTATTTCAGTCCCAACCCGGCAGATTACGCGAAAGACGGACCCTACAACTGTGGCACAAACGGCAACTTGTTTTATTCACGCTGGCAGGGCAATGACTGCCTGAACTATGGCTCGCCGATCAACGCATTTAATCAGACCAATATTGCTGTGACAGGAACGGACCAGACGTCCATTTTGAACGGGCAAGCCATGGTTCCCTATGCCAGCAGCAATGCAGGCAATCCTGCTGCACCCGCAACGCTGGGTACGACGACCTTCTGCTGGTGGACCATGAAGGGAACTGCAAGTGCATGGGGATGTGCCACTACAGCTACGACCATGGGAACACAGGGCTCCTTAAATAGTGCCAACCTGGATCTGCTCAGTTTTGGTTCGGTGGAGGCGCCGAATATCTATACCAATGGTGCGGCTGGTGGTGGTACAAACTGGCTTTATACCTTGTTAGGAACGGGGTCCCTCACAGCACCGACCGCTGCGGCTCCTGCCTGGACCACGGACTCTAAATACCTCCCGGCGCTTGCGGAGGCGGGCGTGAGTCCTACCCTGAGAATATTCGGTAAGGGACATTATTTGCCACCACCCATGATCCAGTTCATTGGCTGCACCAATGTGTTGATGCAAAACTACACGACGCAGCAGACACCGTTTTGGCAGCATAACCCGGTGAACTGCACCAATGTGCTCATCAGCGGCGTCTACACCAACAGCCTCGGACCCAACAATGATGGTTTCGATCCGGATGCCTGTAACAACGTATTGATTGACACGGTCAACTTCAACACCGGGGATGACTGCATCGCTATCAAATCTGGCAAAGACGGAGACACCCAGTACGGTCCTTGCAATAATATTCTGATTCAGAACTGCACCATGAACTCGGGCCATGGCGGCATCACGATCGGTAGTGAGATGATGGCTGGCGCACAAAATATCTATGCCCGCAACCTGACAATGACCAATCAGTATTGGAACGTCAATCCCCTGAATATCGGAATCCGCTTCAAGACCAATATGAACCGTGGCGGCTTTATCAAGAACGTCTACGTGAATGGCGTCAGTTTGCCGAACGGCATCATGACAGTCGGAAAAACGGACTCAACCGGTATCACAGGGTCGCCGATCTCTGCAACGCAAACGCTGGGCGTGGCCGGTGCCAGCACCGGAAACCCTTCCACTTCGCAAGGCGGTGTCATCACCTTTGACTGCGATTACTCACCCAACAGTGATGCGGTCCGGAACCGCCCACCGGTGGTGAACAATATCCAGATTCAAAATGTCACGGTCGGAAATATAACGCCTAGTTCCGGGACTTCTGGATTCAATGCGGCTGCAAGCTACCCCGCATCTTGCTTCCAGGCAGTGGTCATGCAAGGGCCGGTCAAAACGGATTACAACGGTCCACTACCCGTGCCAACTGTCTTGCCGATCACGAATGTGTCGATCACGAACTGCAATTTTGGCAATCCGGTGTGTCCGGCAACCGCTGCCAGCAGTGCCAGCCCTTCTGCCATCTATGCGTGGAGCGTCAGCAACGTGACCTTGGACAAGGTGCAAATTTCAGGCACCACCATCAGCCAGGTGCTGAACGACGTGCGCTGATTTGCATGTGAGTCTTGGGGGGCGCTGCGTCTGTGGTGGCCCCCCTTTTCTTAGCAGTCCAGACGCATGCGCTGCCCTGCCGGATCGAAGAGTCCGCGTTAGCGGTGCGAACTGCTGTGGCTGGATCCGGAGGACTGACCGCCGCTTGCCGCATGTGCGCCCGGCGAAGAGCCGGCGCTGCCTGCAGCACCGGAGCCTGTCGACGCGTTTGCGCTGCCAGCTGCAGCGGATGATGCGTTTGAATCGCTATGCATGGCTTTGCCCACGCCATCTGCCTGAGCGGCTGCGGCAACGGGTGCCACCACCGCGCTGCTGTCGGCTTTCAAGGTGGCAGCCGCTGCAGCCAGCGCGGCCTTGTCGGCTGCAACCGCTGTAGACGCGGACAGGGCGGCGCTTCGGTCGGTGGTCAATTGCGTACGTGCGGCGTTCAGGGCGGCCTGGGCAGCAGTGATGGCAGTGGCGTCACCGGCAAGTTTGGCTGCCTTCAAGGAAACCTCAGCCTGTTCCACCGCTGCACGATCGGTCGTCATGGTGGCGGTGCTCAGAGCGACTGTAACGTCGGCCTTGAGCTGTGCCTGATCGGCCTTCACTGCCAAACGGTCCGCGCTCAGAAAGCTGCTGGCGGCTTTTTCCAGACTGGTCTGGTCTGCTTGCAGAGTCGTACGCGCTGCACTCAGTGCACTCAGGTCTGCAGTGGTTGATACGCCTGCTGCCTTGTCTGTTTGGAACTGTGTCAGTGCCGCCTTCAGGCTTGCCAGGTCGCTGATCACCTGGTTTTGTGCGGTCACGACGGCGTCAGGCAGCGTACTTGTCGTGGTTTGGGCGTGGCCGGTGGCCGAACCGAGTGCGAATGCCGCCAATGCGATGCCAGAAAAGATGGAACGTTTCATGAATGACCCCTGAGATTGAAGTTGCATGATGGTGCGCCGGCTATGTGAAGCGCATGTGAAGAAGGCCCGGAAAAATTGCAAGAAAATGTGAGTGCCAAGCCACGGATGCGCCGCTGCTGGGCTCCAAGCTACGGTGCAAGACCCGGCCTGCCGGCATTGGTGTGTCTACAGGTCCAGCACCAACAGTGCACTGCTTGACCGTGAGCAGCAAGGCATGAACTGGTCGTTGGCGGCCTGCTCCTCGGGCGTGAGATAGCTGTCCCAATGTTCCGGTACGCCTTCCAGCACACGCGTCAGGCAGGTGCCGCAGACGCCCTGGCCGCAGGAGGTGAGAATGTCTACCCCGGCTTCTGACAACGCCTGGGTCACGCTCTTGTCCCAGGGCACCACAACGATTTGCCCGCTGCTGGCGATCTTGACTTCAAAGCTGTCGCTCATGCTGCATCTCCTGAAGTGGCCACAAGCGCGTGCTCCGCGGCCATCATCCGGTCCAAAATCTTACGCGATTGCACACCTCCGGCATCGATGTTCAGCATCAAGAGCGCGCGCTCGGGGTGGTCCAGCAGGTTCCTTTGCTGCAGCTCCAGCATTTGCAGGTCTTCGCTGAAGATCTTGCCCTGGCCTTCGCGGATGCTGTCGGTCAGCGCCTGGTCCTCGGGCTTGAACTTGCGTGCCATGCCCCAGAAATAGTGGATCGAGGTGTCGGTCTCGGGCGTCATGAAGTCCACCACCACGCTATAAACCTTGTGCTCTGCGCTCGCGTTGTAGCCGCCATGGCCGGCATGTGCCACCCCCACCTCAATCATCACGCTGGCCGGTGGTGTGAAGCGGCAAATCTGCCAGCGGTCCACCGCCACATCGTCGGCCAGGCCATTGCCACGCAGCGCCATCTTCCAGAATGGTGGCGCCTCGATGTTCTCCATGAAGCGGCTGGTGACGACCTGGTTGCCGTCCACCTGGGTCTTGCAGGGCACCTCGTCGATTTCCTTCTGGCCTATGCTGTTGCTGTGGACATAGGTTTCATGCGTCAGATCCATCAGGTTGTCTATCATCAACCGGTAGTCGCATGCGATGTGGAACAGGCCACCGCCAAAAGCCCACGCGTCGTTGTCAAACCACTCTTGGTGCGGGATCAAGGCCTTGTCGGCCAGCGCCGCATCACCGGGCCAGACCCAGACAAAACCATAGCGCTCCTCCACTGGAAAAGTGCGGATGGCCGGAAAGCCGCGCACGCGTTGGCCCGGCATGGACACGGTCTTGCCATCGCAGCCCATGCTCAGGCCGTGGTAGCCGCAGACCAGCTTGCCCTCGCACACGCGGCCCAAGGAAAGCGGCGCACCGCGGTGCGGGCAAAAGTCTTCCAAGGCGGCGACGCGCTTCTCGTCGCCCCGGTAAAAGGCAATGCTTTCGCCGCAGATCTTTCGTCCCAGCGGACCCGCATCTATCTCATCGGGCGTGCAGGCTACATACCAGGCATTTTTGGGGAACATGAGGCTCATCTCCTGAAGTCATTCCGTATACTGAATGAAACGGATTGTACGAAAGGATGCTGCTGCTGGCTAGCGGCTGAAGATGGGTGTTAACCCTCGGATTAAAGTCTTCGGCTTGCAGCGCAGCGCCAGCACTCGAATGTGAAAACACGGGTGAGGATTTTCATTTTTAGTTTAATGAATGCTCATCCATACGTTAAGTAGTCAAAAGTGCCAAAGTTAGTCCGAATGGACTATTAATGCAAATACACATGTCTTTGATACTTGTCATGTCTTCCATGAATTTGTTCAAAACTTTTTGCTCATGCGTGGTGACCTTTTAACCAAACTTCATCATTCGTCTAGGAATTTCATCATGCGTAAACTCATTCTTGCTGCCGCTCTGGCAACTCCATTCTTCGCTTCGGCGGCAACCAACCTCGTTACCAACGGCAGCTTCGAAGCCTTTACAGGCGGTTCTTTTAGTGGTTTTACAACCGTTTTCGCTGGCCAAGCTACGTTGACCGGTTGGACTGTTGGTGGCGCTTCGGTTGACGTGATTAATGGTAATTTCGGCGCAATTTCCGGCAACAGCATTGACATGCTGGGTACCCCTGGACCCGGTTCTTTGTCTCAATCGTTGAACACCATTGCAGGTCAAACCTACAAGTTGACGTTCGACCTCGGTGCAAACACTGGTAGCGACAGCTCCGTGGTAGATGGGAATTTGATTTCCAAGCAATTGAACGTAAGCCTCAGCAACGGCACCGCCGCAACTTACTACGGCAACTCAACTAAAGCCACTGAATCTATCTCGTTCACTGCAAACTCGGCGTTGACCCAATTGACGTTCACCAGCGCAGCCAGCGGCTATTCTTGCGCCGTGCTCGACAATGTGGCCGTGGCTGCCGTTCCAGAACCCGAAACCTACGCCATGCTGTTGGCTGGTCTGGGTCTGATGGGCGCGATTGCCAAGCGTCGCAAGGCCAAGCAAGCCTAATCGCTTGTCGCGCCAATAAAAAGGGAGCTTAGGCTCCCTTTTTTACGTCGGCGAATGACGCTGCCGCAGGCCGTGGCGTGCGTAATACTCCAGGCTGGCGGCGGCGAAAATCTATAGCTGCACCAGCTTGCGCAGCAGACGCATGAACTCGGTCTGCTCGGCCGCATCCAGGTTCTTCAGCACCGCCTGGTACACCAACTCAATGCCGGGTTGCAACTCCAGCAGCACGTCTTCGCCCTCGGGCGTGAGCGACAGGCTACGCTGGCGTCTGGGCATCACCTTGCGTTCTATCCAGCCCTTGGTCTCCAGACGGGTGGCGATGTCAGCGCTGGAGGAGGTGTCCAGCGCAATCTTCTGCGCCAAAGTCACCTGGTCAATGCCGGGACATTCCTGCAGGGTCCGCAATATCGCGTATTGAATGGGCGTGACATGGCGGCCATGCACTTCGTGAAAACGCGCCACGGCCAGTTGCTGGGCACGGCGTATCAGGTGCCCGGGCTCGTCGTGTACCGGCATGACGGCTTCGGCCTTGCTGCGGGCGGTGGTGGACTTGGCTGCGGCTTTGCTCATGCCCGCATTGTGGGGCAAGGGCACGGGAGCGCGTCGGTGCTGGCCCACCTCGTGCCCGAGCGCGTCATCGCATGGCAGTTAAGGGCGAATAGCGATTTCGTTTTTCACGGCGGTCACACCCTTGACGCCACGCGCGATGGACTCGGCGGTAGAGCGTTCGGCGGTGTTCTTGGCAAAGCCTGACAGCATCACCGTGCCCTTGAGGGTTTCCACGCTGATGGCAGCAGCGTCCACCTGTTTGTTTTCCACAAAGCGCGCTTTCACCAGGGTGGTGATGCCGCTGTCATCAACGTAGGCACCTACGGATTCCTGGCCGCGCTGAACGGCGCAAGCGCTGGTGAGCAGGACGATGGCGGTGCTCAGGATGGCGAGTGAAGTGCGAAGTGTCATAGGGATTCCTTGGTTTTGGGGTTGAGACGGAAGTGCCGCAACAAGCCACGAGCGTAGAAATACGCGGCCCGCCCGTCCGTACGCTGGCGCACGGACGGTATTCGCCCGCCTGCGTAATCTAGGCGTTTAACCATGCGATGTACCGCAAGGAGAATTCATGAAAACCCACAACCTTATCAGCCTGGCCGTCACCGCTGCACTCTTTTTAACACAGGCTGCTGGCTGGGCCGCCCCGGGCCATAGCACCAACTGTGGTCCAAACTGCGAGCGCGGCCAGAACCAGGCTGGAAATGACAACCGGGGCTCCCGTGACAAGCAGGACCGCTTAGCCAACGGCCATGACAACCGCCGCCAGCCGGATGAACGCGGTGCCGGCCCATCCCGCGATTTTTACCGTGGTGAGCGCCTGCCGCCCAACTACCGGGGCCGACAATATGTGGTGGACGACTGGCGTGGTCACGGTCTGCGCACACCGCCGCGCGGCTACCATTGGGTGCAAACCGGTGGCGACTACGTGCTGGTTGCCATCACCACCGGCATCATTCTGGACCTGTTGCTGAGCCGCTAGCCCCCGCTCTCCCACTGCCGGAACTGCAAGCATGATCCAAGACTTTGAAATTCTGAATGCCAAGATCCTGGTCGAGGTGAAAATGCGCATCCATAACATGCTGGAGCAAACCGTGCTGGAGCGCACCGCCGAATTGTGTGAAAGCGAGGCTCGCTACCGTAGCCAGGCCGAAGGTTCGCGTCAGCAGCGATTGTCTCGCTGCACTATGTGAGCGAGTCCGGGGCCTCGGCCGAGACTGCCGGCCAGTTGCAGACTGCTGGCTACATCCGCTATAGGCGCGGCCATATTGCCGTGCTCAACCGGGCCGGCCTGGAGCGCCACGCCTGTGAGTGCTATGGCGTGGTGAAAAAAGAGCTGGAGCGCTTGCAAAACGACGTGCTGTACCGGCAGGACTAGGAGCCGCAGCAGGCCAGCAAGGACCTGCTGTTTACGCCGGCAAATTTGCTTACATCTCTTGCACCTGGTTTACCAACCCTATGTGATCCGGACTACAGACGGCGGGTAGCCTGTGGACTTACAACGGAATCAGCCCGCTCACATAGCCCCAGGGCAAAAACAAGGATTTTTAATGAACACCAATCCCATGCAGGTCATCCTCGGGGTCGCCAGCCTCAAGGCCTATGTCACGGCACCCAAGGCCTTTCATGTGCTGGGCATCGTGCGCTTCGGTCAGGAATATGGCCTGCTGGCCACCAACACGGACGGCCTGTATTTCCGTGTCAACGGCTCGCAAATTGCCGGGCTGGATGCACATCGGGTGGAGCGGGCCATGGCCCTAGCCTACGCTCGCGGCAAAAGCCATTTTCATGCCCCCGCTGCATCGAGGGAAGTGCCTGTGCCGCCGCAAATCATGGTTCGCAAACACCGGCACGCGCTCACCACGCAGCCGCAATAATGCCAGGCCTGGTCATGTCCAGTGTTTAAACCGCCAGTTGCTGCTCCAGTTGGTGCAGCACCTCATAGCAGGCCAGCACGCCGGCCACGCTGCTGTTGGGCGCGCGGCCCTCGCGGATGGCGGCGAAGAATTCGCGGTCCTGCAGCTCGATGCCGTTCATCGACACATCCACCTGGCTGACATCAATCTTCTCTTCCTTGCCGGTAAACAGATCGTCGTAACGAGCCAGGTAGGTGGCCGTGTCGCCGATGTAGCGGAAATAGGTGCCCAGCGGGCCGTCGTTGTTGAACGAAAGGCTCAGCGTGCAGATCGCGCCATTGGCGGCCTTGAGCTGGATGCTCATGTCCATGGCAATGCCCAACACCGGATGGATCGGGCCCTGCATGGCGTTGGCCGCAACAATCGGGCTGCCGCACTGGTAGGCAAACAGATCCACGGTGTGGGCTGCGTGGTGCCACAGCAGATGGTCGGTCCAGCTGCGCGCCTGGCCGAGTGCGTTGGTGTTGGTGCGGCGGAAGAAGTAGGTCTGAACGTCCATTTGCTGGATGTTGAACCTGCCGGCCGCGACTTCCTTGTGCACATATTGGTGGCTGGGGTTGAAGCGGCGGGTGTGACCGCACATCGCCACCAGACCGGTTTGCTTGGCCAGGGCCACCACTTCTTGCGCGCCCTTGAGGCTGTCGGCCAGCGGGATTTCCACCTGCACATGCTTGCCGGCCTTCAGGCATGCGATGGTCTGCTCGGCGTGCATCTGCGTCGGTGTGCACAGAATCACGGCGTCGAGTTCGGGCAAGGCCAGGCTGTCGGACAGCTCGGTGGTGACGTGCTGGATGCCGTACTTTTCGGCCACTTCGCGGGTCTTTTCCAGGTCGCGGCTAATCAGCGAGATCACCTCCACGCCGTCAATGTTCTTGATGCCATCCAGGTGTTTGATGCCGAAGGCACCGGCGCCTGCCAAAGCGACCTTAATTGTCTTTGCCATTTATTTGTTCTCCAAAATCAGATGTCCCACGGCGGTGTTGGACGCCGGCACGTGGAAGAAACGGTGTTTGAGGTTCACGCCGTCGGCGCGTCCGGCCACATCGCTCATGGCGCCGCGGGCGATCAGCCACATCACCAGCTCAATGCCTTCGCTGCCGGCTTCGCGCACAAAGTCGATGTGTGGAATGGCGGCGGCTGCGGCCGGGTCGCTGATCAGCAGATCGAGAAATCGGTTGTCAAATTCCTTGTTGATCAGGCCGGCACGCGGACCCTGCAACTGGTGGCTCATGCCGCCCGTGCCCCAGATGTGCACGTTCAGGTCTTCGTCATAGCTCTCGACTGCACGGCGGATGGCCTGGCCCAGGTTAAAGCAACGCTGGCCGCTGGGCACCGGGTACTGCACCACATTGACCGCGAATGGAATGACGGGGCAGGGCCACTTGAAATCATCCTTGGGCGGGTTGCCGCACATCAGCGACAGAGGCACGGTGAGACCATGGTCCACGTCCATCTTGTTGACGATGGTCAGATCGAAATCCTGCTGGATCACCGACTGCGCAATGTGCGAGGCCAGTTCAGGGTGGCCGATGACGGTGGGCACGGGGCGCGCGCCATAGCCTTCGTCGGCCGGCTGGAACTTGTCCGCCGTTCCAATGGCGAAGGTGGGGATCATGTCCAGGCTGAAGGCCGTGGCGTGGTCGTTGTAGACCAGGAAGATGACGTCGGGCTTGTTGTCCTTCATCCACTGTTTGGAGTACTCGTAACCGGCAAACACCGGTTGCCAGTAGGGCTCCTTGTCCTTGCCGGCATCGAGCGCGGCGCCGATGGCGGGAACGTGCGAGGTGTAAACGGAAGCGCTTATGCGTGCCATGGTCAGGCTTCTTTCTTGTTCTTGTTGGCTGAGCCCTGCGGCTGGTTCTTCGCTTGCGCGTCGCCGTCCTCACCGATGTAGCGGTTGCCTTCGACACTGCGCCCGCCGGCAATCATCATGGCGCGGTATTCCTCTTCGGTCATGCCCGTCATGCTGCCCGCCATTTGCTGGAACGAGAGGCCGTCGGTGGCGCCTATCTTGGCCAGAAAATAGATGTTGCCACCCGTGGCCATGCAGCGGTTCAGGTCGCGCGCCAGCACGCCCTGCTTCTGCTCTTCGCTCATGGGCCACTCGTCCAGATAAGCACGCTCGTTGGCCTTGAAGCGCGTACGGTTCTCGGCCTTCATCAAGGACATACAGAACTGGTTCAGGTGGTAGCCCTTGCGGGACTGCTCGGCATCAAAAATGATGGTGCCGGGGACGTCCAGATACGGTTTGTCTAAAGACATAGTTACACCTCTTCCGGCCAGTACAGGCGCATGGGGTTGGTTACCAAGAGCTTTTGTTGCAACTCGGGCGTGGTGGCGATATGTGGAATGAAATCCACCAGCAGGCCATCGTCGGGCATGTGGTCTTTCAGGTTTGGGTGCGGCCAGTCTGTGCCCCAGAGCACGCGATCGGGGAATTCATCGACGATGCGCTTGGCAAAGGGGATGACATCGCTGTACGCATTCTGCTCGCCGTTCAGGGCATTCGGGCCGCTAACGCTTAAGCGCTCGGGGCATGACACCTTGCTCCACACATTTTTATGCTCGCGCATGAACTTCTGGAACAAGGCAAATTGCGGGCCATCCACCGGCAGCGACACATCCGGGCGGCCCATGTGGTCCACCACCACGGTGGTCGGCAGGGCGGTGAAGAAGTCCCACAGCTCGGGCAGGTCCACTGCCTCAAAGTAGATCACCACATGCCAGCCCCATGCCGCAATGCGACCGGCGATTTCGAGCAGTTCGTCCTTGGGCGTGAAGTCCACCAGGCGCTTGACGAAATTGAAGCGCACGCCGCGCACACCGGCTTCGTGCATGGCCTGAATTTCTTGGTCCGTGATGCTGCGCTTGACGGTGGCCACGCCACGGGCCTTGCCATTCGAGTTCACCAGAGCGTCGACCATGGCGCGGTTGTCCGCACCGTGGCAGGTAGCTTGCACGACCACGTTGCGCTCGAATCCGAGGTGGTCGCGCAGGGCGTACAGTTCGGCCTTGGAGGCGTCGCAGGGCGTGTACTTGCGCTCTGGCGCAAAGGGGAACTCGTCCCCCGGGCCGAATACATGGCAGTGCGCATCGACAGCGCCAGCGGGCACCTGAAAGCGCGGCTTCGAAGGACCCGTAAACCAGTCCATCCAGCCGGCGGTTTTTTGAAAGTCGCCCGTGGTGGGCTTGTCTAAGGAGTTGCTCATGGTGCTGCTTAGTCGATATAGCGAAGGCCGGCTTTTTCCAGCGGTTCGCGCATCTTGTACATGTCCAGTCCCAAGACGCCGGCGGCAAACTTCTCGCGCTTTTCGCCTTCAAAGCTTTCGCGCTTTTCAGCGGCATCGGCCACCTCTAGCGCACGGGCAGCGGGAACGACGACGATGCCATCGACATCGGCAATCACCACGTCACCGGGCCTCACCTGCGCACCGGCGCAGATCACGTCAATGTTGACGGAGCCGAGCGTAGCCTTGATGGTGCCCTTGGCGTTGATGGCGCGGCTGAAGACCGGGAAGCCCATTTTCTCCAGCTCGTCCACATCACGCACACCGCCGTCAATGATCAAGCCACAAGCACCGCGCGCCTGGAAGCTGGTGGCCAAGAGGTCGCCAAAAAAGCCGTCAAAGTTGTCGGTGGTGCAGGCTGCCACGACCACATCTCCGGGCTGGATTTGTTCTGCTGCCACATGCATCATCCAGTTGTCGCCGGGTTGCAGCAGCACGGTGACTGCGGTGCCGCACATGCGCGCACCCTTGTAGATGGGGCGCATATAGGTTTTCATCAGACCGACGCGGCCCATGGCCTCGTGGATGGTGGCGACGCCAAAGCGAGAGAGCTTTTCCACGGCGGCCTTGTCGGCGCGGGTGATGTTGCGTTTGCAGATTCCGAGTTCGTACATGTCATTTGCCTTTCACGGTCAGTTGGGCATCGAGGCGCGGGAACACGCGGCGCACATTGCCTTCATAAATCTGGAAGCGGTCGTCATCGCTCAAAATTTTGGACGATTCGATGTAGCGCTTGGTGTCGTCATAGTAGTTGCCGGTCTGCGGATCGATGCCGCGCACGGCGCCAATCATCTCGGAGGCGAACAGCACGTTCTTCACCGGAATCACGGTGTTGAGCAGGTCAATGCCGGGCTGGTGGTAGACGCAGGTGTCAAAGAAGATGTTGTTCAGCAGGTGATCTTCCAGCAGCGGCTTCTTGAGCTCTTGCGCCAGGCCCCGGAAGCGGCCCCAGTGGTAGGGCACGGCGCCGCCGCCATGCGGAATCAAAAAGCGCAGCGTGGGGAATTCCTTGAACAGGTCGCTGGTCAGGCACTGCATGAATGCTGTCGTGTCGGCATTCAGGTAATGCGCGCCCGTGGTGTGGAAGCAGGCGTTGCAGCTAGTTGACACGTGGATCATTGCGGGGATGTCGTACTCCACCATCTTCTCGTAAATCGGGTACCAGTGCTTGTCAGAGAGGGGCGGCGAGGTCCAGTGTCCGCCGCTGGGGTCCGGGTTCAGGTTGATACCTACGTTGCCGTACTCCTGGATGCACTTTTCCAATTCTGGGATGCAGGTGGCGGGGTCCACGCCGGGGCTTTGCGGCAGCATGGCGACCGGAACAAAGTGCTCGGGGAAGAGCTGGCTGACACGGTAGCAGAGCTCGTTGCAGATCGCCGCCCAGGTGCTCGACACATTGAGGTCGCCAATGTGGTGGGCCATGAAGCTGGCGCGCGGCGAGAACAAGGTGATGTCGCTGCCGCGCTCCTTCATCAGGCGCAGCTGGTTCAGCTCGATGGTCTCGATCAGCTCGTCGTCGCTGATTTTCAGGTCGGACACTTTGGGCATCACAGACGGGTCTTTGATGCCGGCGATCTGGGCGTTGCGCCAGGTCTCCAGCGCCTTGGGCGCCGTGGTGTAGTGGCCGTGGCAGTCGATGATCAATGGTTTTTTCATAAGCTCCTCTGTGTGTCTATTCGGTTCAATGGCTGGTGGGTTCCATACCCTGGCGGCGGATGGCTGCAGCGGCCTGCTCCGAGGCCAGGAAGGCCAGCAGCGTGCGGGCCTGTGACTTGTGTGTCGATGCGCTGCCGACGGCCGCCGAGAAGGTGGTGGTGATCTGGATGTCGGCGGGCAAATTGCCCAGCAGGGTAATGCCGTCGAGGTGGATCAGTTCGCTGAGTTGCTGAAAGCCGAGTTCGACCTCGCCCTTGGCGACCAGGCTGCCCACCGGCACGCCGGGGGGGGCGGTGACAATGCGATTCTTGATCTGTTCGGCAATGCCCCATTGTTCAAACAGCCGGGCCAGGGCCACGCCGCTGGGGCCGGTGGAATAGCTAATGCTTTTGGCCGCCAGCACGGCTGCGCGCACTGCGTCAGCACTGGAAATGTCGGGCTGGGCGGCACCTGCGCGCACTGCCACTGCCACGCCGCTGTCGGCCAGGTTGAGCTTGCTGCTGGCATCCAGCTGGCCGCTTGTAATCAGCTTGGCTATGGCGTCGCTGGCCAGAAAAACGAGGTCAAAGTCCTCACCGGCCTGCACGCGCTTGGCGGCGTCCACTCCGCCCACGGACTGCAGTTGCAGCGCGCAGCCGCCCTGTTCGGCGTACAGGGCCAGCAGCTCGTTCAAGAGCTGGCGCGTGGCCATCGACGAGATGCCTTTGAGGACGGGCGTGGAAGCGGTGGATGGAGCAATTTGCATGCGGAAATTCTAGGGACTTCCCCTGATTCAGGGTGTTTCTGTACCCACTAGCTGATATAAACAAATCGTATAGCTATTCTGCAGATATATCGAGAAGAAAGCCAAAGAAACCATGGACCTCAAGCAAATTGAATCCTTTGTGCGCGTGGCCGAACTGGGCAGTTTCACCCGTGCCGCCGCAGCCTTGGGCATCCCCCAGCCGCTCTTGAGCCGCCATGTACGCCAGCTGGAAGTGGAGCTGCGCCAGACCTTTTTGTTGCGCAATGGCCGCGGTGTGACGCTGACCGAGCCGGGTCTGGTGCTCTTGGAGCATGGGCGCGGAATATTGCACCAGGTGGCGCTGGCGCGCGAAGACCTGGAATCCACCCGCGGCGCTCTGGGTGGCCATGTCTCCATAGGCCTGCCGCCCAGCCTCTCCAAGCTGATCACCGTGCCGTTGACGCTGGAGTTCCGCAAGCGTCTGCCCAATGCGCGCCTGACGCTGACCGAGGGATTTTCGGTGGTGATGAACGAGGGCCTGCGCTCCGGCCGCCTGGACATGGCGGTGCTTTACAACACGCCGCATTCGCCCGACATCGAGACCCGCGTGTTGCACCGTGAAACATTGGTGCTGATTGCGTCCCAGGCCAGCATCCAGCGCATGCCGGGGCTGTCGCTCAAGCCTGAGATGCCGCTGTCGGTGCTGGCTAGCTTGCCGCTGATCGTGCCCAGTCGCCCCAATGCCTTTCGCATCCTGATCGATACCGAGCTGGACCATTTGCGCTGCAAGCCGCAGATCGTGCTGGAGGTGGACGGCCTCAACGCGATTCTGGAACTGGTGGGCGAGGGTCTGGGCTTTGCAGTGCTGCCGCCCTATACCTTGAGCAACTTCCAGAAGCCGCACAGCTTCAGCACCCACAAGCTGAACAGCCCGCAGCTGGTGTGCGAGCTGATGCTGGTCACCTCTGCGCGCCGCCCCAGCACCGAAACGCACAAGGGTGTGCAGGCGCTGGTAGCCGATGTGGTGAAGACGGCGATTGAGGGTTACTCAGAGCGGAATTAGTTTGGTTTTGACAAAAAAGCTCAATCAAACTACATTTGTAGCAAATTGCTTCAAGGAGATTGTGATGGGAATGCCCGTACGCATTGACAGCGAGTTGTACGACCAAGCCAAATCGCATGCCAACGCAGAGCGCAGGACGATAGCCGGTCAGATTGAGTTCTGGGCTCTGATTGGTAAAGCGGCCCTAGACAATCCAGATCTGCCCATTGATTTTGTTCGAGATCTGTTGATTGCCAAGGCCGAGGGCAAGTCACTGGCTACTCCCTTCGTTGCGCAGGGCAAGCGCTGATGGCAGCAAAGCCGGTAGCTGTTACCCAGACGTCTATCTTTGCCAGGGCCTACAAGAAATTACACCCTCAGCAAAAGCAAGATGTGGATTCGGCAGTTGAGGCGATTGCCTCCAATCCACTTGCATGCGATGCAAAGCGGGGCGATCTGGCCGGAATCTATGTGTACAAGTTCAAGAGCCAAAGCCAAATAGTCCTGCTGGCCTATGCGTTTGATCCTGTGTCCCGTCACCTCCTGCTGCTGGGATCACACGAGAACTTCTACCGGGAACTCAAGCGCTAACCCGGTTTGGAACTGTGCACACGAGCGAACGTGGGGGCCGTTATTTCCGCGCCACACCCAGCAGCTTGTCCAGCAACGCCGGTTGGGCCAGCAGCTTGTCGGCCGTGTCGGTATGCACCACGGTGCCGCGGTCTAAGACGGCGGCGCTGTCGGAGATCGCCAGGATGGCCTGCGGATGCTGCTCCACGATGATGGCGGCCAGGCCCTCGCTCTGGGTGATGCGGCGGATGGCCCGCAGCAGTTCCTGCACGATGATGGGCGCCAGGCCTTCCAGGGGCTCGTCCAGCAACAGGATGCTGGGGTTGAGCACCAGGGCGCGGCCAACGGCCAGCATCTGCTGTTCGCCGCCGCTGAGCTGCGTGCCCAGGTTGTTCTTGCGCTCTGCCAAGCGCGGGAACATCTCGTAGACGCGCGTCGGCGTCCACTGCGCGTTCTTGGCTCCGGGGCGCAGGCCACGGGCCACCGCCGTCAGGTTCTCTTCGACGGTCAGCGACTTGAAGATATTGCGTTCCTGCGGCACCCAGCCGATGCCGGCGGCGGCCCGCTCATGGGCGGGAAGCTTGTGCAGGGTAATGCCACCCAGGCTGATGCTGCCGCCATGCTGGCGGGTGGCACCGGCAATCGTGTTGATCAGCGTGGTTTTTCCCGTGCCGTTNCGGCCCAAGAGGGCCAGGGTCTGGCCTTCGGCAATCGACAGGTTGATGCCGTTGAGCACCACCGCCTCGCCATAGCCGGCACTCATGTTTTCGATGCGCAGCAGATCAGCCATGCTGTGCTCCTTCACCATGGCCCAGATACACCTCTTTGACCTGCGGGTCATTGGCAATCTGGTCCGGCGTGCCTTCGGTCAGCACGGTGCCGTTGACCAGCACCGTCATGCGGTTGGCAAAGCTGAAGACCAGGTCCATGTCGTGTTCAATCAAAAGTATGGAAACGTCCGATGGCAGGGCGGCCACGGTTTGCAGCAGCTCCTCGCGCTCACCGGCAGGCACACCGGCCACCGGCTCGTCCAGCAAGAGCACGCGCGGCTCACAGGCCAGGGCAATGGCAATCTCCAGCAGGCGGCGCTTGCCATAGGCCATGACGTTGGTGGTCTGGTGCATCACGCTGCTCAGGTGGAACTGCTCCAGCAGCTCCTCGCAGCGACGGTTCACTTCCGGCTGGGCGCCCAGCGCCTGCCACCACTTGCCGCCCAGGCCCCGCTGTTGTGACACCACTAGCGCCAGCGTCTCGCGCGGCGTCATGCTGTCAAACAACTGGTTGATCTGGAAGGTGCGCACCATGCCACGGCGCACGCGCAGGTGAGGCGGCAGCGTGCTGATGTCTTCGCCCTCGAGTGTGATGCGCCCCTCGGTAGGTGGCAGCACGCCGGTCAGCAGATTGATCAGCGTGGTTTTTCCCGCGCCGTTCGGGCCGATCAGCGCGTGGCGTGCGCCCTGGTGCAGATTGAGCGTGACATTGTTGGTGGCGGTGATGCCGCCAAAGCGCTTGATCAATCCTTGGGCGCTCAGCACCACCGGGTTTTTGGTGATGTCGGTCATTTGGAACCCCCGCTCCGCAACACCGACCACCAAGTCCAGGGCCGCAGCAGGCGCTCACGCCCGACCTGTACCAGCACCACCAGGAACAGACCGATCCAGAAGGTCCAGTATTGCGGCGTGATCGACGAGATAAAGTTTTGCAGCAGGGTGAACACCAGCGCTCCGGCGACACCACCGTAAAGCCAGCCTGTGCCACCCACCACCAGCACCAGCATCACGTCGGCCGAACGGTGGAACTCAAACACATCCAGCGATGCAAAGCCGCTGGTTTGCGCCAAGAGGCCACCGGCTGCACCGGCCATACCGGCGGCTATGGTGTAAACCAAGGCAATGCGCTGCGTCACCGGAATGCCGATGGCCATGGCGCGCAGGCGGTTGTCGCGAATCGCCTTCAGCGTGGCACCAAACGGCGAGTTCACCAGATGCCTCGCCAGCACAAACAGCAGGAACAGCACCAACAGCGAATAGAGCGCCGAGGTCTGGCCGTACAGATCAAACTCGAAGCGTCCCAAGAGCGGGCCCATGATCACACCCTGCAGGCCGTCGGCGCCGCCGGTCAGCCAGTCGAGCTTGTTGGCCAGTTCGGCCAGGATCAGGCCCACGCCCAGCGTCACCATCAGGCGCGTGAGATCGCTGCCGCGGATGATGGTCATGCTGCACACCGCACCCAGCAGTGTGGACACGCCAATCGCCACCAACAGACCGACCAAGGGATCGGGCATGACCAGCTTGGCAAACAGCGCCGCCGCATAGGCACCCATGCCGAAGAAGGCGGCGTGGCCCAGCGATACGATGCCGGTGAAACCCAGAATCAGATCCAGCGACACGGCAAACAAGGCGACGATGGCGATCTCATTGATGAGCAGGGCACGCTCTCTAAAAACCAGGGGCGAGGCCAGCAGCGCAATCCACAGCACGGCTTCCCACCAGGCCCAGCGGACAGGCACTTTCATGACTTGCCTCCCTGGCGCACAAACAGACCCTGCGGGCGCCAGATCAGGATGGCAATCATCAGGCTGTAGACAATAAAGCCGCCGAGTTTGGGGATGTAGTACTTGCCGGCTACATCGGCCACGCCCAGCAGCAGGGCGGCTAACAGCGGGCCGGTAATGGAAGATGTGCCACCCACGGCCACCACGATCAAAAAGTAAATCATGAACTTCAGGGGAAAGGTCGGGTCCAGACCCAGCACCTCGGCCCCCAGCGCGCCGCCCAGACCGGCCAGACCGGAGCCGACGGCAAAGGTGGCGAGGAACACGATGTTGACATTGATGCCCAGACCGGCGGCCACGCGTTGGTCATCGACGGATGCGCGCAGGCGGCTGCCAAAACGGGTCTTGGTCAGCACATATTGCAGGGCCACGGTCAGTGCGGCACAGACGGCGATGATGAACAATCGGTAATGGCCCATGCCCAGCATCCATGCGCCTTCACCGAGCTCGGTGCGGCCCTTGAGCCATTCCGGTAGCTGGATGATCTGCTGGCTGGAGCCAATGAAGTAGTCGGTTGCAGCCACGGCCATGAAGGTCAGGCCGATGGAAAACAGCACCTGGTCCAGATGCGGCTTGTTGTAGAGCGGCCGGTACAGCGTGCGCTCCAGCACGGCGCCCAAGAGCGCCGAGCCCAGAAAGGCCAGCGGCAGGCAGGCCAGAAAGGGCACGCCCGCGCGCTGCATCAGCAGCACGGTGATGTAACCTCCGGCCATGGCAAACGCGCCATGGGCCAGGTTGATGAAGTTCATCAGGCCCATGGTCACGGCCAGACCGACGGCCAGAATGAACAACAGCATGCCGTAGGCAATGCCGTCGAAGAGCAAGGTCAACATCTAGAAGAACAAGCAGTACTTAACGCGCTTTACCCGGGTCTTTCACGTCTTTGATGACGTCAAATTCCACGTTGTAAAGCTGGCCGTCCTTGCGTTCCACCTTGCGCAGGTAGATGTTCTGCACCACGTCGCGGGTCTGCGCGTCGATGAACATGGGGCCGCGTGGGCTCTCGAAGATCTGGCCCTTCATCGCCGCCAGCAGGGCGTCGCCGCCGCCATTGCCCTTGGTGACCTTGAGCGCCTCGTAAATCACGCGCATGCCGTCATAGCCGCCCACGGCCATGAAGTTGGGGCGCATGCCCTTGTTGGCCTTTTGGAAGGCCTCGACAAACTTCTTGTTGACGGCGGACGGGTGGTAGGTGGAATAGTGGTGCGAGGTGACCACGCCCAGGGCACCGTCGCCCATGTCGTTCAACTGGTCGTCATCGGTGATATCGCCGGTGCCTATCAGCTTGATGCCGGCCTTGTCCATGCCGCGTTCCAGAAACTGCTTCATCACCGCCGCACCGGCGCCGGAGGGCACAAACACAAACAGCGCATCGGGCTTGAGGTCGCGCACTTTTTGTAGGAAGGGGGCGAAGTCCGGGCCGCGCAGGGGCACGCGCAGCGATTCCACCACCTGGCCGCCGTTAAAGATCAGGCGTTCCTTGAAGAACTTTTCGGCGTCGATGCCGGGGCCGTAGTCGCTGACCAGGGTCACCACCTTCTTGATGCCGTTCTTGGGTGCCCAGTCGGCCAGCGAGACCGAGGCCTGGGGCAGGGTGAAGCTGGTGCGAACGATATAAGGAGAGGCTTCGGTGATGCTGGAGGTGGCTGCCGCCATCACCACTTGGGGCGTTTTGGATTGGGTGGCGATGGGCGCCGTGGCCAGGGCCGAGGGCGTGATGCCGAAGCCGGCCAGCACATTCACCTTGTCATTGACCACCAGCTCCTGCGCCAGACGCTTGGTCATATCGGGCACGGTGGTGTCGTCCTTGACGATCAGTTCGATTTTTTTGCCGGCCACGGTGTCGCCGTTTTGCGCCATGTAGAGGCGGGCAGCGGCTTCAATCTGACGGCCGGTGCTGGCCTGTTGGCCGGTCATTGGCAGGATCAGGCCGATTTTGAAGCTGTTGCCATCGGCCAGAACCGCGGTGCTTGAGAGGGATGCTATGGCTAAGGCCACGGCGTTGAGGAATACGCGTTTATGCATTTTGTCTCCTGAAAGATGGGATTATGTGGCATCGTCTTCGCAATGCCAGCTGTTAGCAAGTGCAATTTCATACCATTAGCTATAACGATTATGAATAGCTGATAGGCCTGCTGCTGGCCACCCATTGTGAGGTGGTTTGGCTTAGCATGTGCGCAGAATAGGAGACATCCACATGCGTACCCAGGTTGCCATCATCGGAGCCGGGCCTTCGGGCCTGCTGCTCGGCCAATTGCTGCACAAGGCGGGCATTGACGCCATTGTGCTGGAGCGCCAGACCGGCGATTACGTGCTGGGTCGCATCCGTGCCGGCGTTCTGGAGCAGGTCACCATCGACCTGCTGGACGAAGCGGGCGTGGGTGCACGCATGCACGCCGAAGGCCTGCCGCATGGCGGCTTTGACATGCTGTTCAAAGGCGAGCGCCACCGCATCGACATGACAGCGCTGACCGGCGGCAAACAGGTCATGGTTTACGGCCAGACCGAGCTGACGCGCGACCTGATGGACGCGCGCCAGGCCGCTGGCCTGCCCACTATTTACGAAGCCGCCAATCTCACCGTGCATGACTTCGATACCGCCCGGCCCCGGGTGCGCTACGAGAAGGACGGAAAGAGCCATGAAATCGAGTGCGACTTCATCGCCGGTTGCGACGGCTTTCATGGCGTCTGTCGGGCCAGCGTGCCACGCGGAGCCATTCAGGAGTTTGAGAAGGTTTACCCCTTTGGCTGGCTGGGTCTGCTGTCGGACACGCCGCCGGTGCACCACGAATTGATTTACGCCAACAGCATACGGGGCTTTGCACTGTGCTCGATGCGCAGTGCCACGCGCAGCCGCTATTACCTGCAGGTGCCGCTGAGCGATCGGGTGGAAGACTGGTCGGACGAGGCCTTCTGGCAGGAGCTGCGCCTGCGTCTGGACCCGCAGGCCCGAGAGCAGCTAGTGACCGGCGCCTCCATCGAGAAAAGCATTGCGCCGCTGCGCAGCTTTGTGGCCGAGCCGATGCGCTTTGGTCGCATGTTCCTGGCAGGGGACGCCGCCCACATCGTGCCGCCCACCGGTGCCAAGGGCCTGAACCTGGCCGCCACCGATGTGAAGTATTTGTCGAGCTCCATCATCGAGTTTTATGCCGAGCACAGCGAGGCCGGCATCAATCACTATTCCGATCGTTGCCTGCGCCGCATCTGGAAGGGCGAGCGCTTTTCTTGGTGGTTTACCAGCCTGATGCACCGCTTTCCCAACGACGGCGCCATCGGCCAGAAGCTGCAGGAGGCCGAGCTGGACTATCTGGTGGGCTCCAGTGCGGCGTCCACTGTGATGGCCGAGAATTACGTCGGCCTGCCGCTTTAGCAGCAGTAAAACATTCCCCGGCAATTTCCAGGAGACCCCATGAAACACAGCAGCTTGCAAACCATACGCGAAGAACACGCCTCATTGGCGGCCATGCTGCAGTCCCTGCGCATGATGCAGAAGCGCGGCCCGGGCAATGACCCGCAGCAGTACTTCGACGTGCTGGGCGCCATGCTGTTTTACATCGATGAGTTCCCGGAGAAGCTGCACCACACCAAGGAAACCACGCTGCTGTTTCCACGCGTACTCAAGGCCGCGCCCCATGTGGCTGATACGGTTGAACGGCTGGACTGCGACCACCACAAGAGCGAGACCGGTGTGCGTGAGCTGCAGCATTTGCTGGCTGCCTGGGAACTGCTGGGCGAAACCCGCCGCAAGGCCTTTGAGGACTATTGCGAGCGCTACATCGACGCCTATATGGAACACATGAAGCTCGAAGAGACGGTGATCTTGCCAGAGGCCGAAAAGCATCTGACTGACGCCGACTGGCTGGAGCTCGACTCCGCCTTTGCACAGAACACCGACCCGCTCAACGGCAAGTACGCCCGCGACCCGGTGTATGACAAGCTCTACTCGCGCATCGTCAGCATGGCACCGGCCCCCATAGGTCTGGGCCAAGCCTGATTCCGCTGGCGGAGGGCCGTGTGTAAGGGGATGTCCCTAGAGGCATTGCGGAATAAGGGTAAACCCTTATAATTAAGTCACTATTCATTACATAGGACTTACCATGTCCCACCTTATAGGGCTCATCAAAGCTTTTATTCCCCATATTCCCTCCGAGCAGGAGCAGGAGGAAGCCTACTTAAACGAGTCGGTCGATCAGGCCGATGTGGAGCGCCGCATCCTGGAAATCGACCATCGCCACCAGCATGAACATGCTTCGGCGCTGGGCGGAGCGATTCACTAATGGGTGCCGCGCTGGACTACACGGATGATTTGCCCGTCGTCATGCGTGACATGACGCGCGTCGGTAGCGAGTTTCTGGCTCTGCCCTTTGACGTGGCCCGTGAGCAATACGCCAAGTCGGTGCGTGCCGGTCTGGTGGAACGGTCACTCATAGCCTCTGCCCGTTTCGAGCATGCCATCAGCGCACTGGAACGCTTCACCCTGGGCTGCATGGCGCGAAGCTATTGATTTAGCTTGAGCCGGGCATTTGTCGCCTGCGCGACTGCCCGGCCCACCTCGCCCAGGGGGCCATCGCCGTTTCTCGCACGCTCCGCGACGGCGCAGACACTACCTCACTATAGTGACGCTTGCCCTGACGGCCCGCTTTTTCCTCTTCTGCTCCACCGCAGTCGCCGCGCTCTGACCGCTGTCCTTTCAGTTGGTGGCCTGGCTGCGTGCACAATATAGCTGATCAAAGATGTGGAGAGAACTAGCCTGGCGGTGCGTGGCATGCGCGAAACGCCCGTGCGGTGAGGAAAAATACAATGTTTGTTTTGTCAAGCCGTAGTCTGCGTGCCGATCTGCGTGGTGGTTTCGAGGCCGCCTTTCAGGGCGCGTCCACGCTGGTTACGCCCAGTTTGTTGTTTGCCGGTCTATTGGGGCAGCTGGCTGCCGCGCCCGGCATGTGGGGTAGCCTGCTGGCCATCACCCTGGTGCCGATCTTGCGCCTGCTGTTGGGCGGCAGCGGCAGCGTCTTGGTGGCGCCGCGCACGGCGTCTACTGCAACCTATGTGGCGCTGGTTTTGCACCTGGGGCTGGCCGGGTCTGCCACTCCTGCCGGGGCCGCCAGTATGGCTCTGACGCTAACCCAGTTGCGCATGGGTCTGGCCGCTGCCAGTCTGATGTACCTGTTGGCCAGCGTGTTGGTGGCATTTTCCGGGTTTATACGCTTAGGCCGCGTTTTCAAAATGATTCCCACACCGGTAACTACGGGCATCAGCAATGGCACGGCACTGTTGTTGCTCTCTTTGGCAGTCGGCAAGGTCAGCCAGAGCGGCATGATTGCCGCACTGACCGCCCTTGCCATGGTGCTGGGCTCTTTGGGCTGGACCTGGTTTCAGCGGCACTCCACCTGGGCCAAACCGGTACCGGCGATTCTGATGTCGATTGTCATCGGGCTGCTTGGCAGCATGCTTTTTGATGCGTCGTACCGCACCTTGGATCAATCGGTGGCACCTGGCCTGCTGGAATACACGCAATGGACTTCGGCAGGGCTTTGGCAGTCGCTGCCAGCGAATCGCCTGCGCGAACTCTTGATGTTGGGTATGCCGGGGGCCATCACCTTGGCACTGGTCATGGTGCTGGAGACCTTTACGGCGTCCAGTGCCATGGAAACACGTTTCGGCGTACGCAGTCAGCCGGACCGTGAGCTGATTGCCTTGGGCGGGGCGAATGTGCTGGGCGCAGTGCTGGGCGGCATTCCATGCAGCGGCAGCCCAATCTATAGCGTTGCGGCCTGGCTCGCAGGCGGTCGCGGCAATACGGCCGCCTGGGTGTGTATCGCATGCAGTGGCGCGTTGATGGTGGCTTTTAATCCCTTGATCAGTGCGCTGCCCGCGGGCCTGGCCGCTGGTCTGCTGGTGTTGCAGGCCTTGTTGATGGTGAATCCGGCCTTTGTGGCAAACCTGTGGGGCGTTGTGCGCGCCGGTCGCTGGAAGCAGCCCGGCTCCAAGGACATGGGCTTCTGGATTGCCATGGTGATTGCACTGGTAGGATTTTTTGGCAACCTGATCTGGGCCTGTTTTGCGGGTGTGGGGCTTTCCTGTCTGGCGGTTTTGCGGCGCGTGTCAGTGAATCTGACGGCCCATTGGCTGTACCTGGATGTGCTGCGCTCCAGGCGCATACGCAGCCAGGCCGAGTCCGACGCATTGACCCACCTGGCCCACGATGTGGGCATATTGCGCCTGAGCGGGCACCTGTTCTTTGGGAACAGCGCGCGCATCATGCAATTGGCAGAAGAACTCGATGAGGGCTGTGCCTGCGTGGTCATTGACGTCAGTCTGGTTCAGGACGCTGACCCCAGTGGGCTGGATGCGATTGCCTGGTTGTTGCGTGCCCTGCGCGAACGCGGTGTACGCTTGGTTGTCAGTGGTCTGGACAAGACGCGGGTCGAGTCGCTACGGGGTGCAATGGGGACCTTGACACTTGCGGAACAAGCGCTAGACCTAGACCGGGGACTGGAGCAGTGTGAGGACTGGGTACTGCGCAACTCTACGGCCCTGCCCACAGCGCAGGCCAGTCTGCCGATTGCTCAGAACAGCCTGTTGAACGGCCTTTCGGACGACGAGGTAACCGCGGTGTTGCTGGTATCTGAGCTGCGTCTGGTCGGCCAGGGTGAAGCCCTGTTTCGAAAAGACGAACGCTCCGACGGCGTCTGGATGCTGCAGTCGGGCAAGGTCAGCATTCTGGCGGGCATAGGGCCGCTGGCCACTCGCTTGGCCACCTTCGGGCCCGGGCAGTTTGTCGGCGAGATGGGATTTATAGATGGCCATGCACGCTCGGCGACGGTCACCGCCGACTCCGATGTGCATGCCGTGCTGATTGACAAGCAGGCGCTAGCCACCCTGGTGCAACACCATACGCAGGCGGCCCTGACCATTATGCGCAACATTGCGCGCGAACTCTCCCATCGGGTGCGCAGCACCTCCGCCGTGCTGGTGCAGGAGGCAAGTCCGGCCCAGTCCGCTTGGGGAGCGAGTGTGTTGGGCAGCCATACCAAATAGGTCGGGCCAGGCGGACGTCTTGGAGACGCCGCGCTGCCTGCTGCGCTCAGGCTTGGCGCACCACCAGCAGGGAAATCGGACTGATGCGTGTCAGGCTCTCGGCTACGCTGCCCACCAGCAGACGCTTGATGCCGCTGCCGCCGTGCGCTCCCACCACCAGCAGGTCCGCACCCCAGGACTGGGCCGCATCGGCAATCGCTTCGGCCACCCTTCGGTTGGCGGATTCGATTAACAGGCCCTCGCAGGTGCAGCCCACCGCCTTGGCGCGGGCCACTGCCTCGTCCAGCATTTTGTGGGCGCCAGAGCGGATTTCTTCCTTGATCTTGTCCACATTGATGAAGGAACCCAGGCCCATGCCGTGTTGCATGAGGTCGGCCTCGTCGGCGACAAAGGTGATGCACAGGCGGGCCTTGAAGGCTTGGGCCATGGTAATGGCTTCTTCCAGTGCGCGGTTGGCGCTTGAGCTGCCATCGATGGCGACAAATACGTGTTTTTTCATGGTTGTGCTCTCGGTTTACTTGGCCACCAGCAGGGTGAACGGCCAGACATAGGCTTCCAGCGTCACAAACACACCGACCAGGCAGGCCAGCGCGATGGAGTGGAAGAAGACAAAGCGCAGGATGTCGCCTTCGTGGTTGAACCATTTGGTGGCAGTGGAGGCCACGACGATGGACTGGGCGTCAATCATCTTGCCCATCACGCCGCCCGCGCTATTGGCAGCGCCCATCAGGTTGGCGGACAAGCCGAGCTGTTCGGCTGCCACTTTTTGCATGCCTCCAAACAGCACATTGGCTGCCGTGTCGGAGCCTGTCATGGCCACGCCTATCCATCCCATCAGGGTGCCAAAGAAGGGATACAAAACACCTGAATTGGCAAATGCCAGGCCCAGCGTGGTGTCGGTTCCGGAGTAGCGTGTCAGCGTGCCCAGGCCCAGCATCAGCACGATGGTGGCCAGCGAATAGCGCACCAGCCAAAAGGTGCGCAGATAGACGACGACGATCTGCACCAGCTTGTAGTTCATGACCAGCGCGCCGACGATGGAGGCCAGCAAAATGCCGGTGCCGGTGGCGGACAGCAGATTGAGTGTGTAGACGGCCGCTTCCTTGGTCGGCTTGGGTACTACCGGCGCCACTTTTTCCACCAACAGGTGGAGTCCACTCATCGGAAAGGTTGGCGCAAACAGGCTGTTCAGGTAGGTCTTGACCACCGGCAGGCCCCAGATAAACACGAACACCGTCAGGATCGCCCAGGGCATCCAGGCGCGCACCATCTCGCCCACCGAATGCTGGGTGATGGGACCTGATTCGGGCGTGGCTTCTTCTTCGCTGGCACGTCCGGCAAGCGATACGGAAGTCCAGATTTCTTTGGGTTGCCAGACGCGCAAAAAGCCGATCAGGCTGGCCATGGAAATAATGGCCGAGATAATGCCGACCAACTCTGGCCCCATAAAGTTGGAAACCAGGTATTCGGGTACCGCAAAGCTGACGGCCGTTACCAGGATGGCGGGCCAGACCTGCATCATGCCCCGGCGACCGGCAAAGGCCCAGACCAGCCAGAACGGGATCAACAGTGAGAAGAATGCCAGCTGGGTGCCAATGGTGGCGGTCACTGCGTTCAGGTCATAGCCGTGTACCTTGGCCAGGGTTAGAACCGGTGTGCCCAGTGCGCCGAATGCCACCGGTGCGGTGTTGGCAATCAGCGTCAAGCCCGAAGCCGCCAGCGGCGAAAAGCCCAGCCCAATCAGGATACCGGCGGTTACCGCCACGGGGGTGCCAAAGCCAGCTGCACCTTCAAAGAAAGCCCCAAAACAAAAGGCGATCAGCAGCAGTTGCAGGCGCCGGTCGCGGGTGATGCCGGACAGCGAATCCTGCAAAATCTTGAAGCTGCCGTTTTGCTCGGCCAACTGCTGCAAAAAGATGATGTTGAGCACGATCCAGCCGATCGGCAGCAGGCCGGTAAAGCCGCCCAAGAGCGCGGCCTTGCCTGCCATCTCGGCCGGCATGCCATATCCCAGAATGGCGATGGCCAGGGCGCTGACAAGCCCCAAGCCAGCGGCGATATGCGCCTTGATGTGCAGAAAGCCCAGGCAGATGAGCATCACCGCCACCGGCACAGCGGCCAGTAGCGTTGAGATCACCATATTGCCGAACGGGTCGTATATTTGTTGCCAGATCATAGGAATCTCCTCGGTGTTTTTTGAAAATTGAAAAGCGTTATTGAGCGTGGGGGCGCGGCGCGCCAGGTGTTGGGTCGTGGTGTTTCAGCAAGCGGCGGCGTCCTCCTCACGGCTGCACTCTTCTAGCAAATAAGCCACCGAGTGGTAGGGGCGTCCGGTTTCTTCGGTCAGGCCGATCTCGCAGGTGCGGTTGGTGGAAACGCCTTCGCAGCAATTGCTGGGCAACTCTGCGTGAATCTTGCGCAGCGCATGGGCATTGAGTTCGGGCACCACAAAGCCGCGGTCACCGGCAAAGCCGCAGCAGGTCACGCCGGCCGGCTCGACCACGCTTTCAGCGCAGGCCGCCACCAGGGTGCGCAATTTCTCATGGGTGCCGGTGCGCCGCGCGCTGCAGTTGATGTGCAGGGCAATCGGGCCGGGCTTTTTGTGCAGCCGGTGGTTCAGGCGCGGCAGCAGGGCGTCGACGGCAAATTCATGGAAGTCCAGAATCTCTACACGACCCGCCAGCAGCTTTTGCATGCGTGCCGAGCAGGAACTGGCATCCAGGATGATGGGGTAGTGGCCGCCCTGGCCGTTATCGGCTGCGGCCAGCAGGGCGGTGGTCAGCGCGTCGGACATGGCATCGGCCTCTTCGGCCATGCCCTTGCTGGCCAGCATCAGGCCGCAGCAGAGTTTCTCGAAGCCTTCGGGCAGGCGCGGTGCAAAGCCGCCTCGGATCAGCAACTCGATCACCACATCGGCCAGACCGGCCTCATTGCTGGTGTTGCCGCCGAAGATGCGCGCGCCGCAGGTGGGGAAATACACCACCGGGTCACCGGTCGAGGTGCGCACCTGTGGTGCACGCCCGGCCTGCGGCATGGACTTTTTCCAGACGCCACCCGAGAGCTTGTTGAGCAGCTCGCCACCCACCACCTTGGACACGGCATTGCCGACCGTAATGCCGGCGCGGGAGAGGGTGGCGACCTTGCCAAAATGCTCGCCCACCATTTTTCCGACGCTGTGGCTGGTGCTGCCCAGGCCACGACCGCGCAGCAACCGGGTGAGTTCACCGGTATCGATGCCGACCGGGCAGGCGGTGGAGCACATGCCGCAACCGGCGCAGGTGTCCAGGCCGAAGTAGGCAAAGTCGGTGGCCACAGAACCTGGGTCTTCATGGGCAGCCTCGCGGCGCGACAGTTCACGCCAGCTGACGATGCGCTGGCGCGGGGACAGGGTCAGGCGGTGCGAGGGGCACAGTGGTTCGCAAAAGCCGCATTCAATGCAGCGGTCTACCAGTGCTTCGGCAGCCGGCATGGGCTTGAGATTTTTGAGGTGAGACTCGGGGTCTTCGGTGAGGATGACGCCTGGATTCAGCAAACCCTTGGGATCAAACAACGCCTTGATGCGGCGCATCAGGTCGGTCGCCTGCTTGCCCCACTCCATCTCCACAAACGGCGCCATATTGCGGCCAGTGCCATGTTCAGCCTTGAGTGAGCCGTCGTATTTTTTGACCACCAGATCACAGACGTCGTCCATGAAGCGCGCATAGCGCCGCACCTCGGCATCGTCACCAAAGTCCTGGGTGAAGACGAAGTGCAGATTGCCTTCGAGCGCGTGGCCGAAGATGATGGCCTCGTAGTAGCCGTGCTTCAGGAAGAGCGCCTGCAGGTCCAAGGTGGCCGAGGCCAGCGATTCAATCGGGAAGGCCACGTCTTCGATGATCACCGTGGTGCCTGCCTTGCGCATGGCGCCCACCGAGGGGAATGTGCCCTTGCGCACCTTCCAGTACATCTCGCAGGTGGCGGCGTCAGTGGAAAACTGCGGTAGCTCCACGGTGTCAATGCCCTGTAGCGCGGCCAGTACGGCGTCCATCTTCAGCTGCAGAGAAACGGCGGTTTCGGCGCGCACTTCAATCAGCAGCGCGGCGGCGTCAGAGCCCAGGGTCTGGATGACGGCGGGCAGGCCGGGCTTGGTTTCGACCGAACGCAGGGCCGGACGGTCCAGCAGTTCCACTGCGGCGACTGGCTTCGGCTTGAGCTGGATCACCGCATCGCAGGCACTTGCAATGGTCGGGAAGAACACCAGCGCGCTGGCCTTGAACGGGTCCTCAGTCACGGTCTCGAATGTGATGCTGGAAATAAAGCCCAGCGTGCCTTCCGAGCCAATCATCAGGTGCGACAGGATTTCCACTGGGTCGGTGTAGTCGATTAACGCATTGAGGCTGTAGCCGGTGGTGTTCTTGATCTGGTACTTGTGGCGTATGCGCTCGGCCAGAGCGCTGTCGGCGCGGGTTTGTTCGCCTATTTGCTGAAGCTCATCCAACAGGGCACCGTGGCTGGTTTGGAAGGCTGCAACGCTGGTCGTGTCCTGGGTGTCGAGCACGCTGCCGTCGGCCAGCAGCACGCGCATACCGACTAGCGTTCGGTAGCTGTTCTGCGCCGTGCCGCAGCACATGCCGGATGCGTTGTTGGCGGCAATACCGCCGATCTTGCAGGCGTTGATGGAGGCAGGGTCGGGCCCGATCTTGCGGCCCAGCGGTGCCAGCCGAAAGTTGACCTCGCCACCGATGATGCCCGGCCCCAGGCGCACGCTGCTGGCGTCGGGTGCAATCTCGCAGGTGGCAAAGCCTTCGCCAATCAGCATCAACACGCCATCGGTCACGGCCTGACCCGACAGGCTGGTGCCAGCGGCGCGAATCGTTACCGGGCGCTGGTGGGCATGGGCGATGGCCAGCACGGCCTGCACCTCGGCCTCGTTTTCGACGATGGCGATGACCTCGGGTGTGAGGCGGTAAAAGCTGGCGTCCGTGCCATAGGCCAGACGGCGAAGCTCGTCAAACACCACTTGACGCACTGGCAACGCGTTGCTCAGTGCGGTGATGAGCGGGCTTATGGCTTGCTGCAGGTCGTGGCTCTTCACATCCATTCTCCTCGTTATGATTGCATTTGGTAAAGTGGTATGACCAATGTGCGCAGAATGTAATTCGGCAGACGCCTACTTGTCAACACAAATTGCAGGGATATGCCTGAAATTTTTGATGGCCTTGGCTCAAAATGTTAAACTGGTCATACCAAATACAGACTATCCATGAACCAAGCCCGCCCCCCTCTTGCACGCATTGCCGATGTGGTTGCCCGCGATCTGGAGCAGCGCATTCTTGAAGGTTCTCTCAAGCCCGGTGATCGCTTGCCCTCCGAGCGCACACTGGCGCTGGAGCTGGCGATTTCGCGTCCCAGCCTGCGCGAAGCGATTCAGAAACTGGTGAGCAAGGGTCTGCTGGAAACCAAACATGGCGGTGGCACGGTGGTGACCGACCGCCTGCAGTCCAGCTTTTCAGATCCCTGGCAGGACATGCTGAAGACGCACCCGCTGTTGCAAACCGACATGCTGGAGTTTCGCCACATGCTCGAAGGCGAAGCCGCCAAACTCGCCGCCGAACGCGCCACCGATGTGGACCTGGAGCGCATTGATGCCGCCTATGAGGCGTTGAAGCTAGCCTACGATAGCGACGACATGACGGCCTGCATTGACACCGACGTGGCCTTTCACCAGGCCATCGCCGACGCCTCACACAACAGCCTGATCGGTCACCTTTGGGCCAGTCTGATGCGCGTGATCCACGGCCATGTGTCCGACAACTTGGTGCACCTGCACGCCATCCCCAGTCAATGGGAACAACTGCGGGAGCAACACAAGGCGATCTGGGAGTCGGTGCGCGGCCATGCTTCTGAGGACGCCATGCGCGCCTCGCGGGAACATATCAGTTTCGTACGCCAAAGCATGGCCGAAGCCGCCAAGGTGGAAGACCGGCGCAATAGCGCGCTGAGGCGCTTGAGCTGAGGGTTAAGCCGCCAGCCAAGCCACAAAGTCCGCCTGCATGGCGGGGCTGATGCCGTGGTCCATGGGGTAGAGCCGCAGGCTGTGGGGTACCTGCAGCTGGGTCAGCAGCGCGTCCGAGCGCAGCGCCCAGTGCACCGGCAGGGTGTTGTCTTGCTCGCCATGGCTGAGAAAAAAGCCCTGAGCTTGGACAGGCGTTCATTACAGGCATGTGATTTACCGGTAACTGATTGCTTCAGTGGACGGCAGCGCTTGCGGCAGTTGTGGCAGGCGTCATGCCCCATACAAAGGAGTCCATGGACAGCATGCCATGTTCGATGCCGCCGTCAATCAGTTGCGCCTTGTCGCCTGGCAGCTGTGCGCCCAGTGCCACCAGCAGCGGCAAAAAGTGCTCCTCGGTCGGATGTGCGCGCTGGGCATGCGGCGCCTCGCTGCGGTAGCGGATCACCGGATGCACGGCATTGGCCAGCACGGCGCTTTTCACCCAGCCGGAAAACTCTTCTACATAGTGGTCGCCAGCCGCTACACCGCGTCTGAATTCGCCCAAGTTGTGCGTCATGCTGCCCGAAGTTACTATCAGCACGCCCTGTGTACGCAGCGGTGCCAGGGCACGGCCCAGTTGTACGGCCTGCTCGGTATTCAGGTCATAGGGCATGGAGACCTGAAACACCGGAATCTGCGCCTTGGGCAGCAAGTGGTACAGCGGCACCCACGCGCCGTGGTCCAGACCGCGGCGGGCGTCAATGGTGGTGGCATAACCGGCCTCGGTCAGCAACTTGGCAGCTTGTTCGGCGATATCTGGCGCACCGGCAGCCGGGTATTGCAGTTCATACAGGGCCGAGGGGAAACCGCCGAAGTCGTAAATGGTTTCCGGTGCTGCGGTGCTGGAGACCGCCACGCCCCTGGTTTGCCAATGGGGTGACACCACCAGCACGGCGCGCACGCCCTCCAGCTCTGCGCCCAGGGCCTGCAACTGGGGACCCAGCTTGCCTGGCTCCAGTGCAAAGGTGGGCGCGCCGTGCGAGATAAAAAAGAGCGGGGTGGTGGCGGTCATGGCGGTTTCCGTAAGGGGTTGGCGCGGCGTTTGCAGCGCATGGGTTGAACTTTATTGGTTTTTAATCAGAGGATAAACGTGCAAAAATAAGATTCATTGTTTCACTTGGAGGGATAGTGGATAGATTTCTGGAAATGCAGGCCTTTAATGCCGTGGTCGAGGCCGGCAGCTTTGTGAAGGCGGCGGATGCGCTGGACCTATCCAAGGCGGCGATCTCGCGCTATGTGGTGGACATGGAGACGCGCCTTGGTGTCCGGTTGCTACACCGCACCACGCGGCGCCTGTCGCTGACCGACGAGGGCCAGGTGTTCTACGCCCGCAGCAAGGAGTTGCTGGCCGAGCTGGAGGAGGCCGAAGCCGAGGTCACTTCGCGCAGCGAAGCGGCCACCGGCCTGCTGCGCATCAACGCACCTTTTACCTTCGGCATCCTGCAACTCGCGCCCCTGTGGGGACAGTTCAAGGTGCTGCACCCCAAGGTGTCGCTGGACATCACGCTGGCCGACCGGCTGGTGGACCTGGTTGAGGAGGGTTATGACGTAGCCATTCGCATCGCCACCCTGGCCAGCTCCACCTTGGTGAGCAAGCGCCTGGCCACTACGCGCATGGTCTTGTGTGCCTCGCCCGACTACCTGGCGCAACACGGCACGCCCACCCATCCGTCCGAACTGGCAACGCATGCGGTAATTTCCTACGTCTATTGGGCCACTCGCGATGAATGGCGCTTTGATGGGCCCGATGGGCCGGTGAGCGTCAAGACCCAGCCCATCATGAGCACCAACAGCGGTGACACCTGCCGCGCTGCAGCCCTGGCACATCAGGGCGTGATTCTGCAGCCCAGCTTTCTGGTCGGGCCAGACCTGGCCGCCGGCACGCTGGTGGAACTGATGCCGCAGTTTCAATCCTTGGAGCTGGGCATTTATGCGGTCTACCCGACGCGCAAACATGTGCCGGCCAAGGTGCGTGCCCTGGTGGAATTTCTGCAGGGCCACTTCAGCAACCGCCCCAAGGATTGGTAGGCCTTGTAGGACTGGCGTAGCGGGTAGGGCTGCAGGCCAAGCGGTGAACTGCGATACTCTTACATGCCATTTTTCCTGCAGCCATGACCGCCACCGAGCCCATTTTTCACAGCTACGAACCCAAGGTCGGCCATGGCCTGGCCCATGACCCGTTCAACGCCATCGTCGGCCCACGTCCGATCGGCTGGATCTCCACGCGCAGCGCGGCCGGTGCTGTCAATCTGGCGCCCTACAGCTTTTTCAATGCCTTCAATTACGTGCCGCCCATCATCGGCTTCGCCAGCATTGGCGCCAAGGACACGCTGCGTAACATCGAGGAAACCGGCGAATTCGTCTGGAACCTGGTGACACGCCCCTTGGCCGAGCAAATGAACCAGACCTGCGCGCCGGTCCCGCCCGGCGTCAATGAATTTGAACTGGCCGAGCTGGAATCTCTTGCCTCCAGTCAGCTGTCTGTGCCCCGCGTGGCCTTGAGCCCGGTGGCTTTCGAATGCCGCAAGACCCAGGTGTTGCAATTGCAGGGTCTGGACGGCAACAAGGTCTCCACCTGGCTGGTGCTGGGCGAGGTAGTGGCGGTGCATATTGCCCGGCACCTGCTCAAGGACGGTGTCTACCAAACGGCAGAGGCAGAGCATGTGCTGCGCGGTGGCGGTCCAGCCGATTACTTTCAGGTCGGGCCCGAGCAGTTGTTTCGCATGTGGCGTCCGACCTAAGGTCTGCACCCCTAGTCAGCCTGCGCATGACCCCCTCTTCATCTGACGCCAGCGTCACAGAAATCTTGCATCAAGCCTATGCTGCAGCGCGCCGGTACCGGGATGATGCGGCCCTGATCATCGTCCTGCACATGGGCGCCGAGCATTGCGGCGTTGCATTTGGTCAGGGACCAGAGTCGGACCTGGTAAAGCTGTTGCCCCTGGGTACGGGGCGCCTGGCGCGCGATCAGTTCAAGACCTCGCCACCTACGCTCCTGGCGCTGGAGAACGCCATTCAGGTGGTGGAGGACTCGGTCATGCCGCTGCGTGCCGTGATTCCCAGAGAGGCTTTGCTTTTTAGTGTCGATGCCGGCGTGCGCGAGATCGCCTTGTTGTCGGGTCTAGAACCTACGGAGTCCATGCATTTGTCGCTGGACGCCATGGAGCGCACATTCAATCGCCTGGTTGCGGTCGTGGAAGGTTCGCCCGCGGCGCGGCTGCCGGAATCCAACAACTTTGCTGCCACATTGTTGATCCTGCGGGAGTTCATGCACCACCTGCAGTTTTCGCACATAGCGGTGCTGCATGCGCAATAGCCGGCTCATGCCATGGAAGCGCCTGGCCTGGATGCTGGCACCCGGCGCCTGGACGACGCAGACCGGCTGGTATCTGGCATATCTTGCCGCCGATTACGTGGTGATGAATCTGGGCGAAGACGCGGCCCTGGTCGCACTGGCATTTTGTTAATTGACCTGCATCAGGGGCTATTGCATTTCCCTGGCGCAGGTCAACGCATGTAAGCGAGAATGCGTTGTTATTGCATATACTTATTCTGTTTTTCAACCCTTGAGGATTTTTGCCATGTCGAATCGCCGCGAATTCATTGTTCAGTTCAGCCTCGGAACCTCCGCCCTGTTGGCCAGCCAGGCCTTTGCCGCCGACGCCATGGTCGCCGATACCGACCCACAGGCCGCAGCTCTCGGTTACAAGTCTGACGGCACCAAGACCGACAAGACCAAGTTCCCCAAGTACGCTGCCGGTCAGCAATGCGGTAGCTGCGCCCTGTTCCAAGGCAAGGCCGGCGACAAGGCTGGCGCCTGCCCGCTGTTCGCTGGCAAGCAAGTCTCCGCCAACGGCTGGTGCAGTGCCTACGCCAAGAAGGCCTAAGTCCAGAGCTAAAAAGGGCTGCGCTTGTCTGACGACAACCAGGTAGAAATACCGCAGTCCTTTATCGCACTGTTCATGGAACCGGGTCGCAGCAAACCTGCCGCGACCCGGTTTTTTATTGCCGAACGCTATGAGTTGTGCGAAGACATGGCGAGTTTGCTGACGCAAACCGCGCAGGAAATGTTGCACGGCCTGGGTATCGCCGAGGCTGATGTGCTAAAGCGCTGCTACCAGGGTTTGGCGGTCGATAACGGCGTCTTCAATGCCGTAGAAGCCGAATGGGTGGTGCGACGCTTGGCCGAACTGTCGCAATGGCCGCAGTCCGCTGTGCTGCTTGCAGCCTAAGCAAAGGTTTTCGGCAACAGGCCTTTGACGCCCGGTCTGAGCAAGAACACCGAGCCCGAACCCGGGTATTGCGCCAGTTGTGCAGCCGTCATGCCGTTGCGCGCGCTGGTCACCACCAGACTCTTCAGGTCCTCGCCACCAAAGGCCATGCAGGTGATTTGTAGCGCGGGCAGATCAATCCGCTGCAAGAGTTCACCATCGGGAGTGAACTGGCGTATGCAGGCGCCGCCCCAAAACGCAATCCAGACATTGCCGTCCGCATCCATGGTCATGCCGTCGGGCGTGCCCATCGGGCCGCCAAAGCGCTTCCACTGCTGCTTGTCCATCAGCTCGCCCTTGGGGCTGACCCGGTAGCTATAGACGCGGCCCAGGGCGCTGTCGGTGTGCAACATGCGCCGTCCGTCCTCGCTGATGCAGGGGCCGTTGGCGATGTGGATGCCCTGCTCCATGACGGTCAAGCTGCCATCGGGATCCAGGCGCGTCAACTGGCCATCGGCGCGGCTGCTATCGCGGTTGTTCATGGAACCGGCCCAGATGCGGCCATAGCAATCCGCCTTGGCATCGTTCAGGCGCACGTCCTCCTGGCCTGCGTGCGGTGAGCCCAGCATTTCGATGCGTAGCTCCGGCTCCAGCCAGATGCGGGCAAAGCCGGATTGCAAGCCGGCCATAAAACCGTCGCCGTCCGTGCGTGCAACCAGCCAGCCTATGCGCTCGGGCATCTTCCAGCTTTGGCGCAGGTCGTTGGCCGGGCTCCAGGCATGCAGGGCACAGCCGTGGATATCGACAAAGTAGAAACGCCCCGAAGCTGCATGCCACATAGGGCCTTCGCCCAGGTCGAGTTCGGCGGGCCAGATGGTTTGCAGGTGCAGGGGGCTCATGTCTCTTGGATTTTTTGTGGGTCCATTGATCATAGGTTTAAATCGGGGTATGCGGCCCCTCACAATCACTCCTTTGGAAAGCTATGACTGTCAACTCTGAAATTGAGGTAGTCGGTATCGACTGGGGCACCACTCACCGACGGGCCTATGGCTTAAACAGCGAGGGCCAGTGCCTGGCTGAACTGGCCGATGACGAAGGCGCACTGGCTTGCAAGGGCCGTTTTCCCTCGGCCCTTGACGCCGTACTCAAGGCCTTGCATGCGCGACCACG
>TBL_comb47_HYPODRAFT_10000267_pt1 | contig 68957 bp, 66 predicted proteins | sample TroBogypolimnion_40_FD_10682 | JGI IMG/M metagenome (IMG submission 10682)
ATCAGCAGTAAATCTCCCGTATCATGACCAAATTCATCATTGACTTTTTTAAATCTATCTAAATCAAGAAGTAACAAACAAAGCAAACGTTCATGTCGCTCAGCTTGAGCTAAATCACGCGCAATAGTATTTTCAAACTGCAAACGGTTAGGTAGTTTAGTTAGCGCATCATAGGCAATCAATTTTCTCAATTGAGTATTCTCGTCTTTAAGAACCCTAATTGAGGTTGCTCGCTTTTGTTTTTTAGAGATTGTCATATAAAAATCTCTTGCAGAGTCCCTGCATTATTTCCACTATAAGTTATTTTTATTATATCTTCATTTGATTGGTTTAACATGCCTAATTTTGAAAGAATCGCAACGTCAGAAGTTATGTTTTTATCTCCATTTAGATTGATTTTTCCATTGGTTGCAATTTGTCCCTGTACTGTAATATTTGTGCCAACCGCAGTAGTAATTGAACCAGTAACATATAAAATGCCATAGACAGTTAGGTTAGATTTATCGATAAACGTAATATCACCATCTACAATTAATATTGCTGGATTACTAATAGTTCCAACAGTTGCAGCGTCATTACCGCTCGCATCGATTTTGCCTCCTTTACCAGTAATCCAGATGATTGAATTGGTAAGACCATTGAGCTCAGCTAAATTAGCGATAATGCGGCTGCCACCAACAGCAACTTTAACTTTTTCCGCGGGAACATTAAAAAAATATCCAAAAAGGTTAGGGGCTTCGCTAGCAGAAACTATTATTGGGATTTTGCCTCCGGAAGAAAAGCCAACAAATCCGAGCAACGGTTGTTCAATGGTTCGCTTGCCATCTGGAGATGTGATCGAAGGCACTCCACCTGTTGTAGTTAAATCGCATTGATTTTGCACCACTCGTGCACTTAGATTGTGATCTGCTTCTTTAGTTCCCAATGCTCCTCTTGTTGTATTAAGTAACGTATCACCACTGATACCAACATAAGTAATTAATTCATTGTCAATTGATACTATTCCATTATCTGCAAAACCAGAGCTGCTACTTAAAGGTATACTCGAATCGGTAATCGTGCCTTGTAAATTATTTGCTATCGAATATGTTTTCCCAGTAACCTCAAAAGCTCCATCAAATCGCGTGGCATTATTGTTGTATTCAGCGCAGGACTTATATTTAAATGCAATTTCATGTTTGGCAATCTCTAGACCAGAAGTAGCAATATAGAGTGCGGCATTAGATTGCTGATTATTTTTGGTTGCTCTCGTTTTACCCATAAACATAGATGCCAATAAAGTCCCAGCAAAGGTCACAATAATAATTAATATTACGGCTAACATTAGCAAATAACCTTGTTGGTTTTTTATTTTACATTCCATAAAGCAACTAAAGTTGTATAAATAATATTCATAGAAATACCAACATAACGAATGGCGCTAACATCATTAGTTGTAAACCCATTAACATCGTAGTAAGTAAAGTTAATATCTTTCACCTTATCAGCTAACATTTGGTCACTGCGTAGCAATTGCAAACCATTACTATCAAATTTGTAATCGATCGTAGCTCCATGAATATCTTTTACTACAAGCTGATTACTAGTAGCACTGATAATAGATGATGCCTCATGTAAATCACGCGTCATGCGTTCAAGTGCTAAACCGGCTTGCCAATTAGCATTAATATTTTCTCTACCAGCTACATATCCTTTGGCTGCTTGTACCAAAAGAGAAGTAGAGCTAGCAACAATAATCCCTGAAATAATAATTACGATAATCAGTTCAATTAAAGTAAAACCATGTAATTTTACTTTTGTCATAGTTCAATAAGCCATTAGCAATAATGATAATGATGACAGTGATTTATTACTTGATTTATCCTTCACATCAACAAAAATAGTTTTTTCGAATTCTGTATAACTTACATTAGTACTGACATTATAACTAGGGTTTACGCAAAGACTTGGGGTAGTATTATCTGTGGGTACTGCATCGAATCCTTTTAAATAACGCTGACCCACAAACCACTCCATACACTGCGTTGCTGTTTGTAGAGCAGTCGTTTGGTGATGTGATACCACTGATCCTCTTAATACCATGTTCATAGACGCAAAAATTGTAACACCAATGATTCCCATTACGATAATAAATACTATGACTTCAATTAGAGTAAAGCCTGCGGCTACCGGAATCCTTACCAATTTGCTATTGTTGCTGCAGGGTAGGGAAGTATTCATGATGTTGTCACGCTGCCAGTTTCTGGATAAATTGTAACTATCACAGTATTGCCGTCTGCCATTAAAGCAATAGTCGCTATTTCTTTAAGCGGTGTGCTAGGGATTGTGGTATCAACATATGGAATACCTTTGCCATCAAAGGCAATTAAATTCTGTGGAAGACTAGCGAAGTTACCAAAAGAGATTTTGTTGCCAAGTGTTACCATCGAACTACCAGATGGCATAATAACTGCAACATCAGCACTATTAATAATTTGATAACTATTCGGTGAGGTTTTAACTAGCCGATAACGTTCACCTTTTGTCATGGCAAGATTTTGTGTATAGCGAATATCACTAACAAGTGACTCTGCTTGAGCGTTAAGATTAATAGTAAAACGCGGCCAATTAATAGAAATTACCGTCGCAACAATACTAACAATTATCAAACTAATTGCTAATTCAAAAATAGTAAAACCACGACCACCTGATCGGCTACTTAACATTTTATATGCTATTAAACAAAACAGCTTTTTAAATAGTAATTCTTTTCTAAAGCCTTTGTAATCGCGAACCAAAGCCCGCGATTACAAGCTACAGATAGCTCTGACAAATTAAGAAAACCAGGTCCAGGGCTTAAACCACGACCGCGATTTCTCTTCAATAGGTGCGGTAGTGCCAGTAGTCCCAGTAGATGGAACCCCACCTACATATAATGGGCTTGCCGTGTTACTGATAAAACCAACGCATTGTACCACGTCACTAACATCACTGGTCGGATTTTTGTCGCTGCATGCAGTATCTTTATAGGTAGGTACCAGATAGGTGCGTTTATCAATAACGACTTCAATCCCTTTGCCCGTTACTTTAGCGCCCTCTCCAGCAGTACCAGCTTCGGCATGAACATAATTACCCAGCTGCGTTACCGTTGGATATTGTTTTAGATCAAGCATTGCCATTGCATAGACACTTCTAATGGCATCTGTTGCAGCTGTTTTTGCCGTCGTTACAGCTGTTTCCCTTATGCCCATATATTTTGGTATTGCAATTGCTCCCAAAATACCCAAAACTATAATAACGATAACTAGCTCTAGTAAAGTAAAGCCTTTTGTTTTACGCATAACAAGCTCCTTTCTAAAATGCCCAACACATTAACAGGCTAAATACAATCTTTTCTTAGTTAAATAGGAGAAGTATTGCCAGTAGTACCATTAGATTTGACCCCACCTGCATATATTTCATTGGTGATAAAACCAACGCATTGTACTACATCTGCTACGTTTTCAGTCGGCACATCGCATTTGGTATTTTTATAGGTAGGTACTAGATAGGAACGTTTATCAATGACAACTTCAATCCCTTTGTCAGTTACTTTAGCACCCTCTCCAGTAGTACCAGCTTCGGCATGAACATAATTACCCAGCTGCGTTACCGTTGGATATTGTTTTAAATCAAGCATCGCCATCGCATAGACGCTTCTAATTGAATCTGTTGCAGCGGTTTTTGCCGTTGTTACAGCTGTTTCCCTTATGCCCATATATTTTGGTATTGCGACTGCTCCCAAAATACCCAAAACTATAATCACAATAACTAGCTCTAGTAATGTAAAGCCTTTTGTTTTACGCATGATAATCTCCTCTTTTATTATTAATAATAAACCAACCACTTGTACTGCATACAAACTTTTAATTGAAATACTTCCTGATCTCAATTAAATCTTTAACGAACAAACTGTGTCATATTCCACATCGGCAAAAACACTCCCAAGGCCAATACTAAGACCAATCCACCCATAAAAACTAGCAAAATAGGTTCTGTTATTTCGGATAAGTGACCCAAGTTGTATTTTACTTCTTCCTCATAATACTTAGCAACTTCCAACAATAGGCTATCAATCGTACCAGTTTCTTCACCGACACTTAACATTTGTAAAATCATTGGTGGAAACAGATTAGCTTTGGTTGCTGTTTTTGTAATAGATTCTCCATGTTCGACACCACTGCGAATAAATAAGATGCCTTGGCTGATGTATGCATTATTTACAACTCGAGCAACCAAAATTAGAGATTGTGAGATTGGAACGCCTGATTGAATCATCATAGCAAAAATGCGTGCAAACCTTGCTAAGATTATCTGTTTGAGAATATTGCCAATTAATGGAATTTTCAATTTGTACTCGTCCCAAAATAGCCTCCCACTACGTGTTTTAAGATAATATCTGGTGGCAACGACAATGATAATAATAGCAACCAGTAAATAGGGCCAATTGTATACAAAAAAATTAGATACCGCAACTAAGATGCGCGTTGGTAAAGGTAGTTTCGTTGCAAAACTAGCAAATAATTTAGCAAAGGATGGAACTACTACAAAATTTATTACCATGAGCGCTGCGAGTGCTGCAGTAATTACTACCAACGGATAGCGCATTACTGATTTGAATTGCCGTATGGTATTTAGTTCAAATTCTAAATGCTCGGAAATGCGCAAAAATGATAACTCTAATTGACCGCTGTTTTCACCGGCATCGATAATGCTAATAGTAACTGGAGTAAAAATGTTTGAGTATTTAGCAAATGCTTGGGTCAGAGTTTGTCCGCTAGAAATAGCGTTGATAATGCCTTTCAAGCAAGTATTCAAAGCGACTGATTTGGTGGGATCGATCAAAATAGCAAGCGCATTTGCTATAGGAACACCGGCTTTAATTAAAGCATACATTTGACGAAAAAATACTATTAAGTTTTTGGGCTTAACGGAGTCCTGCTTCATTTTTTGATCAAGCTGCTCAAAAAAACTCTGTGTTCCACGCGTTTCTTTAATGCTTACAGGGGTTAACCCTCCTTGTAACAAATAGGTAGCAACTGCAGTAGCTGAGGCAGCATCAAGCTCTCCCTGTATGGGGTTGCCTTGATTGTCACGTGCTTTATATTTAAACAATGTCATAAACCTACTATCATTGACCGCCAACTAGTCGCATTGCTTCACTGAGCGTTGAGACCCCTTTTTTTACATAGACAAGAGCCTCATCGATCAATAAATGACCTTTTAAATGCTTAGTTACTAATCGTGAAAATAATGTTGGATCTTTTATTCGCAAAGCTTCTTGCATTTCTGGTATGAGCGTTAACAACTCAAAAACTGCCAAGCGACCCTTGTAACCTGTTTGATTGCAAAAAGAACAACCTTTGCCATAAGCAAACTCAGCATTGTTTACGCTGGCTCCGGTAATTTGTTCAAGCCATTTGGTTTCGTAAGCAGTTAATTGATAACTGGTTTTGCAATTTTCACAGACCTTACGAATTAAGCGCTGCGCTAAAATCCCGCGCAGGGTAGCTGCAACCAAATAGCCTTCAATTCCCATGTCGATTAAGCGAAGCGCACTGCTGGCTGCATCATTAGTGTGCAAAGTAGATAAAACTAAGTGGCCGGTTAAGGCCGCACGCATAGCAATGTTTGCTGTTTCTACATCACGCATTTCTCCAACTAAAATAATATTTGGATCCTGACGCAAGATTGAACGCAGCGCTCGGGCAAAAGTAAAATCCAAAGCTGCATTAACCTGTACTTGATTTACCCGCGGCAGGCGATACTCAACCGGATCTTCAACAGTAATAATATTCTTGCTAGCCTCATTGAGTTCATTTAATGCAGAGTAAAGCGTAGTGGTTTTGCCGCTGCCCGTAGGCCCAGTTGTTAACAACAGTCCATTGGGGCAGTGGAGTAATTCACGAAAATTTTTTAAGATATTTGGAGACTGAACAACTTGATCTAAATTTAAAATACCCTGAGATTGGTCGAGCAGGCGCATAACCATCGATTCTCCATATTGGGTAGGCAGCAGTGATAAGCGAACATCAATAATGCGATCACGCACTTTAATATGAAAACGACCGTCTTGAGGTAAACGCTTTTCAGTTATGTTGAGTCCGGAAATTAATTTCAAGCGCATCGCTATAGCAGGGGCAATGTTGCCTTCTTGTACAATTTGCTCATGCAGCACTCCATCAATGCGCAAACGGATACGTAAAATTTTCTCGTCTGGTTCAATGTGAATATCAGATGCTCTCATTTGAACTGCATCTTCAAACAAAGATTGCAATAGACGAATAACAGGGGCGTCAAGTTGTTTGGTTTCGGTAGCCAAATCGATAAAAGAAACACGTTCACCGCCTAATTCTTCGTACAATCTACCAGCGAGATTAGTAATCTCTTCCGTATGCCGATAACTTAAATCTAAGGTTCTAGCTAGCAGAGTTTCAGATACTAATACAATTTGAATTGGACAATTTAAAATGCGCTTTAAATCATCAATTGCGTTGATATCTAATGGATCAACCATCCCAACTAAAATATCGTTCTGCCGTTTCTCGAGTACTATCGTTTGCAAACGACGTGCATGTGTTTCGGGTAAAAGCCTAATTATTTTTTGATTGGGAATAAAATTGGTTAAATCAAAAGCCGGTATATTTAGTTGCTTTGACAAAAAATTAAGTAATGTGCTTTCAGTCAATATTCCCATTGTAACTAGCACTTTGCCTAATTTTGCTCCGGTTTTTTTTTGTTCATTCAATGCGGCGTCGAGCTGTTGCTGGGTTATAGCTTTATTTTGAATCAGCAATTCACCTAAACGTATTGTTTTAGCCATATATCACCTTGTCAACCTAGCAATCCTTTCTTGTACATTTGCCTGCAAACGCGAGGACAAATCGCCTAGGGCAACAGCCTGTTTATAAGCTTGCAAAGCATTATTATTTTTCTTCTGCGACTCCATAGCTAGTCCCACGCCCAACCACCAATTAGCATTGCTGCTATTAAGAGCTAAAAGTTGTGTATAGATTTGCTCCGCAATTGCTGCATGACCAAGTTGCTGTTGCAGCGAAGCAAGCAACTCATAATACTCTGGCTCCTGCATAATTGGCGGCGATGCTTTTTGCAAAACTTTCAACGCTTCTTCTGGATGGTGCTTGAGTAATAATAACTTGGCATCAAGTTCAATTAATTCGATAGCATCAGGCCTTATTTTTAATCCAGCTTTAACATAATCAGTGGCGTTGCTAATTTCATTATTTTGCATTAATAACGTAACTAGAATTTTTCTTGCTGCTACTAGCTGCGGATCATTATGGACTACTTTTGCCAGCAATGGAATTGCTTGATCAGGGTAGCCATGATCTATGAAATTCAATGCATCTTGGTAGTCAGTAAACGCTAGCTCTTCGGATGTCGGTAGTACTGGAGTCTTATTCATTGTCGGTTGGACTACCACTACTGGTTTTGGAATATTAGTCAAAATAAAAATTAAACGTATCGGTTTTTGCGTTTGATTTTGCATAACTTTAATTTCGGTTCCAGGTATGGTTTCCATGGTAATTTGCAGATCATTACCAATAGTTTTTGCAGTAAGTGTTTTAACAAAGTCTACCGGCAATAAAGGTAAGTTAGCATTAAAACCAACATCGCTCAAAGTAATAATGCTCTGTGAATGGTCGCTGTTTTCGCTAAGTTGATAGCGTACTACCATATCGAACATAAACTGAATCACAATTTCTGAGGTACCACGAGTAATAAATATATTTTGTAAAATTGCTCTAGGTTTAGGAGGAATAGGTGCCTGGATTATTGGTTTGAGCTTGACGGCTTGTGTTTGAACTACAAGAAAATCAAGTAAGTGTTTTTTTTTAAGTAAGGTAACCAGATTAATCGACAAATAACCAACTATAATTAATAAAAAAACTCCAAAGCAAATTACAAGTGTTTTATACGCTAAAATCCATGGTTTTTTTTTGATTGGTGCTGCAGCTTGTAACCCTGAAAGTACAATCTTACCAATCTGTTTTTTAGTCTGATCTTGATTGCGCTTTTCCAGATTTCTCAGCATGTCATTTAACAAGCTCATGTTACATCCTATATTTAATCAAAAACAACACAACTATAACTGCAATCGTTATGGCCAACATACCAAATAAATATTTATTCCACGACCAATAGCTGTGATGAGGTAGAATATCTTTACTATCTTTTATTGCTTGTTTAACCGCCCAGCGATTGACTTTATCTAATCCTCGTCCATAGGCGGCTAGCATCGCCTTGTGAGCAAGAATATTAATTAATCTTGGTATTCCTTTGCTTGCATGGTGTAATAATCTTTGTGCTTTGCGATTAAATAAACGGCCATCGTGATGTCCGGCAACAATTAAGCGTCGCTCAATATACCCACTAACTTCTTCACAATCCAATGCAGTCAATTCAAGAGAAAAAGTGATGCGTTGGTTAAATTGTCGCAGTAAATCACGAGCTAAGCGTTGTTTGAGTTCGGGCTGCGCAAATAATACAAGTTGTAATAATTTTTTTGATTCGGTTTCTAAGTTAGTCAACAAGCGTAGTGCTTCTAAACTCTCATCTGGTAAAGCTTGGGCTTCATCAACAATAACAATTACTTTTTTTCCTTGTTGCTGACAATAAAATAGTTGTTCAAATAGAGATTGCATAAGATCTTTATCAGATGCTGTAGCAGTTGGCATTTTACTTTGGAGTTCACGCAGGATAGCCTGTTTTAATTCCAGGGAGCTCAAATCAGAATTGGGAAGGTATACCACAACAAATGGCTCGGCTAAGCAGTTTAATAATTCTCTGCATAAAAAAGTTTTTCCAAAACCCACCTCGCCGATAATTTTAATTATCCATTCATCATTACCAATACCAAATAGCAGTACATTTAACGCTTCTTGGTGGCTGCGGTAATTACAGCTAAACTCAGTGTTTGGAGTTAAGTCGAATGGACGTTTATTTATAGCAAAATATTTTAGATACATAAATTATTATTAACGAGTTTTTATATCTTGTTCTGCCTTGTTGCCAAAAATCTCAGGAGAAGTGCCATAATGGAAACCACGATTTACATCATGCATTCTATGTGCTGCATCGTGTGCTTCCTTGGTCCAAGTGTTGTTGCCAACAACTATGGGACGCAATAATATAACTAATTCTGCTTTTTGCGATACTTGATGAGTACGCCTAAATAATGAACCTATTATTGGCGCTTTACTCAGTCCAGGAGTGCTGGCCGTATCCTCCTGCGTTCTGTTTGTCATCAAACCACCAATTACAACAATCTGGCCATTTTCCGCACTTACTACGTTATCTGATTCACGAATACTACTGGTCGCTAACGGTAAGGTGCTACTGCTAGTATTACTTGAGCCGTTACCAATGTTATAAGTTAAGTTTTTCGTTGACACCGTGCTAATCATTGGATGAATATGTAAAATAACTTTATCATTTTGATCAATTTCTGGTGTCACATCCAATGAAATTCCCGAAAAGAATGGTGTTAACTCAACATTTTGAGAATTTTGTGTACTGGTACCGGTTACAGTTGTATTTACTACATTGGTAATAAAAAACTCATCTGATCCAACTTTAATAATTGCTTTTTGGTTGTTAAGTGTTGCAATACGTGGACTGGATAACACTTGTACATTACCTTGGGTAGATAACAAAGAAATCAGCGAGTTAAAAGCAGTCTGTGCTGTTGCTTTTATGGTAAAGATTCCACCAGCAGCAGTGGCAGGAGCAATGTTGTTGGCAGTAAGATCCATCAAACCACCAACAGGGCTAGAAAAGGCTTGCAATCCATTCTGTTTTATTCCGAGCGCTGTCCAGTTTATTCCCGCCTGATATTCGTCATTTAAAATAACTTCCATAACTTTTGCTTCTATAATTACTTGCCGCGTCATCGTTGCTTGTATTGAATCTAAATATTTTCCTACGGCATCTAATTCATCTGGATAAGCACGTACAAAAACCATCCCGGAGGCTGGATTAATCACCACTTCACGTCCGGCTTTGTCACCAACAATTGCTTTTAATGAATCGAGCAGTTGTTTCCAAAAGTCGCTCTTCGAGGTTGTTTCCACGCTGCTAACAGCGGTAACATTTTTTGTGACATCCGAACCTGTTCCTCCCTGAATAGCCCCACCAGTACCGGTGCTTGCACTATTGGTCGTTTTTTGGGTGATTTGTCCCGAACTCACTGACATGTTTGATTTACCCTGGCGGTCCATATCTAAATAATTGACGGTAAAAGTTCGAGTTTCCAAGCTAGCCGGATGAACTTCATAACCATAAAGTGTTCGTTTAAATTGGTAGCCATAGTTATCTTTTGCTGCTTGTAAAACTTCCGCGATAGTGACTTGTTTTAAATTTAAGGTTACCACCCCTTCAATTTTGGGACTAACTACCATATTATAAGAAGTATCTTTTACCAAACCCATAAAAAAATCTTTCGCTGGTATGTCGTTTGCTGTGACATCAAAACGTTGCTCGTTCTTTTCTGCTTTTCCCAGTGGCGGCATAAAATCAGGTGCAAGATTTGCATTTAGGTAAGATGAATGTGTATGCTGCTTTCGCGCTATATTTTTGTCGGTAATATAGGCTGCTTGTAAGGATTTGTTCATATCACTAATTGCAGGACTACCTTTTTGTGGCTTAGTGTAAATGCAGGCGCTAAGTAAAATTATCGCTATTAGCAATAAGGTATTTCTTAACCAGATTTTATTTCTTATTTTCATGAGTTTTACCTGTACTTTTTTTAATAACATAGTGACAAATTGGAATAGAAAGTAGACTATTATCTGCAGCGCGCAGCAATACAGCGTCACGTTCAATTGCTATAACATGCATTCCATTAACTTCATCACCAACTTTAACCATCTTGCCGCTAACATTTGCTACAGCTTGTCCTGGACTCAACTTAATCATCTTTACTACAAGATCGCCAAGACCATCATTTTCTGAGTCGTACAGTGCAGGCTTAGTTGGATCACGTAACGCAAAGCTTACTGGCGATAACATACAAGAAAACATGGCTACAAGTATGCCAAAAAACAAATTTGCACGTATTGACATTCTTTTCATCTTTTTTGTCCTATCAATTTTTTTTGTCTGGACCTATTGTATGCATTATCAGTCGTACTTCTGCATTAGGATACGTAGTAACTACGTATTGCAATTTATCCCAAAATATCATCCATTCTAAATTCTCCAATGATCGCAGGTACTCATGCGTAGACAAATAATTACCATCAAAAACCAGCTCAGTGCCCTGTTCATAAAGTGGCAGAGGTAATTTTAGAGCGGCATTATTAGTGGACAAATTTAGCGGCTGATCTGGAAAATTGTATAATCCTTTTAACACAATTCCTTCTTGTTTCGTTAGCAATGATTTGAACATAGGAATTACTGTTGCTTCTGTGAACTGTACACTACCTGGCGCTGTGCTTAATGGTTGAGTATTTGTAAGTAACGTGGTTACATTTCTTTCGACAGCAGCGATTTTTTGCTGCGACGCTGTTACTTGTTTAACTAATGCTGCTTCTTCAATTTTTGCCAGGTCAATTGCTTGGCGCGCTGGAGACATTAACAATATTGACCAGAGAAAGTAAATTACGGTAATTAGTGCTATTAACAACAACATTCTTTCACGCAAAGCTATGCTATCAACCCGTATGGCCAATCTCTGATATTGTTGTAGCATTGACCAATGTTTATTCATATTTTTGATCCAACAGTTTTTTGAGTTTGTACAACAAAACTATAAATTATTTTTGACGTTGTTTTATTGTCTGCTATGGTTTGCTCCTCTATTTTTTCAATTTTTGCCAGAAAAAATGGGGCATTGTTAAACAAAGGTTCGTGATTTAAATTACCTACCAACTGTACAATTTTGGTAGGGTGATAAGCTTTACCTGACAAAATTGTGTTATTACTGTGTTTGTCAATGTTAATCGAGGTTAACCACACCCCATCTGGACATACCGTTGCAATCGTTGCCAAATAGTTAGAAAACCCCAAACCATTTTTTGAGCGCTGCTGGTGCAAAATTGTGCGAATCACACCGCTTTTCATAAGTTCCTGCATTTTTATTATACGATCAGATTGCATTTCTTTTGTTGATTCTCTTATTTGTAATTGTAATTTGGCAATATGCCTATTAAGCGCTAGTCGTTCCTTGAAACTATAAAGGGAGCAGCCTAAAAAAATAATTAGTACCAAAGTGCATATCTGTAGGATTTGCTTAAACGGTAAGCGTACCTCTTGTTGTTTAGAAACAAATCTAATTAAATTGACACGTTGCACGAGTTCGCCGGCAGCACCGCTATTAGTCAATACACTATCTGTTTTCAATTCATTTTGATTTAGCATACTTATAACTCCAATGCCTCACCAATAATACTTAGATAATTAATTTTGTCGCTTAGTGGTATCTCCTTGTTATTCAACCAGTTGCTCGTATCGAGTATTTCAACTCGTAAATTGAATGCCGTTTCAATAAATTGAATCAATTTTTGGTTTTGTCCCAAAAGCTGATCCAAAAAAAATTTTATCGGAATGCTCTTATCACGAGTTTGATAAAATTCTATGGAACGTTGCAATTCAGCAACCAGTCTATTACAGAAATCTTCGAATATTTGAGTGTTAAGTTCACCCTGAGAGCTAAATTCTAACTTACGCTCTAAGTAAATTAACTGATCTTTAACTACCAAAATATAATAGTATTCTCCTTCTTGTGTTAAAAAAACCACACTATTTCCCATAATATGTAACGAATTTAAAACATTACGTATTGCTAGCGCCGCAATATTAACGGCTTTCAGATTTAAACCAGCTGCTTTAACCATGCTGGCAATTGTGTTTAGCCACTGTAAATGTGTAACTACTACGTATATTTTTGCTGATTGTCCCACTTGCATAGGTGCTGGGAAAAAATCAACGACCGCTTCTTCGATCGGAAAATCAATCAGATCTTTAATTAACCAGCGTACCGATTCTCCTATTTCATTATCAGCCACCTTGGGCTTTTCAATTAGCACTAAGCGATAGTCTTCTAATGATAATACTACGTAGCAATCTGCATGCCGCAGTTGGTTATGAACCACAAACGCAGATAAGCTGTTTTGTTGTACCTTAAGATCTCCCTTAAAATATTGGCAGTTTAATATTTGTAAAACAGGTTTAACTTTGGCTGAAGCTATGCTCAATCCTCTTTTGCTAATTTGCATACAAACCGATTCTTTACTGAGGCTGTTTAGTTTAAAAAATTTTCCTAATAACGATAATAATTCTTTCTTTATTAGCATATTAATTTACCATCTCAGTAGGATTGACAATACCAGCTGCAACCAGCTCTTTCATGCTTTGTTCATAACTTCGCATGCCCAAACTTTGTCCCGTTTGCAATGCAGATTCAAGTTGGGGAGTTTTGTTTTCACGGATTAAATTACGTACTGCTGGGGTGCTAAGCAAAACTTCCAATATCGCCACTCGTCCCCCTGTTTTACGTTTAATTAAATTCTGAGCTATCACTGCTTGCAATGATTCAGCTAACATAGTACGCACGAGTTCTTTTTCGCCATTAGGGAATACGTCAATTATTCGATTAATGGTTTTAGGAGCGGAACTGGTGTGCAATGTTGCAAAAACTAAGTGACCAGTTTCTGCAGCAGTTAATGCCAAACGAATAGTCTCAATATCACGCATTTCGCCAACTAAAATGACATCTGGATCTTCCCGCAGGGCAGCGCGTAGTGCATCATTAAAACTTGCTGTGTGTCGATGTACCTCACGTTGCTGGATTAAGCTAAGTTTACTTTGGTAGACAAATTCAATAGGGTCTTCAATCGTTATAACATGGCAAGGCTGGGTTTGATTAATATGATCAATCATGGCAGCTAAAGTGGTGCTTTTGCCTGAGCCAGTTGGTCCCGTCACTAAAATTATGCCATTGGGTAATTTACACAACTTTTGTAAGATGGGTGGCATCATTAAATCTTTCAGCGTGGGCACGGTCAAGGGTACAATTCTAAAAACCGCGCTCATTCCATTCATTTGTTGAAAAATATTGACTCGACAACGTGCTACGTCGGGTAGGTCAAGTGAAAAATCAAATTCATTATTTTCTTCTGAGGAAAAGAGTAATTTGGGAGGCGTAATTGCTTTTAGCATTTCCAATATCTTATTACTGGAAATTGGTGCAATATTTTCAAAGGGCAACAGATCTCCATCAACACGATACATTGGCGGCATACCGGACGAAAGGTGTAAATCAGATCCATGGTGTTCAGCAACGTAAAGTAGTAATTTACTAATGTCTGCTATCAAGACAATCTCCATTTATATCAATGAGATAATTCTATACTAAATTATTTAGTTTACAATGACAAGGATATTAAAATAACGGTACAAGTGAAGTGTTTTTTAATTTAGAATTATAACAATGATTATTTTAGGTATTGAAACTTCTTGTGATGAAACCGGTGTTGCTGTTTATGATGCAAGCCAGAATCTAATAACGCATAAACTGCATAGCCAGATTGCATTGCATGCTAAATTTGGTGGCGTCGTTCCGGAACTAGCTTCGCGCGATCATGTGTGCAAAATCTTACCTTTGGTTGAGCAAGTTTTAGCTGCAGCCAAAGTTGATTTGCTAGATTTGGATGCAATCGCATATACGGCCGGCCCTGGTCTTGTTGGCGCTTTATTAGTGGGCGCCGCTTTTGCTAAGTCACTTAGCTTTGCCTTAAAAATTCCTGCAGTTGCTGTCAATCATATGGAAGCACATTTGCTCGCGCCGCTACTCGAACCAAATCCTCCTGATTTTCCTTTTCTTGCTTTGCTAGTTTCTGGCGGACATACGCAGTTGATTGAAGTTACTGAGTTTGGCAAATACCAGATTTTAGGTGAAACTATGGATGATGCTGCTGGTGAGGCTTTTGATAAAGTAGCAAAAATTTTAGATCTTCCATATCCCGGTGGTCCGGCGCTTGAGAAATTTGCAGAAAAAGGTGAAGCTGCGCGTTTTCGCTTTCCGCGTCCCATGGTTAATCGCCCGGGCTTAGATTTTAGTTTCAGTGGACTTAAAACTTTTGCGTTGAATTGCTTTCATGAGTTTGGTAGTGACGCTCAGACGCGAGCGGATATTGCATATGCTTTTCAAGACGCTATAGTTGATACTTTCGTTATAAAATGTCGTCGCGCGCTCAGGCAAACGGGGTTAACGCGGCTGGTTGTTGCTGGTGGAGTTAGCGCTAATAAAATGTTGCGTCAAAAGTTAAGATCTATGGCGAGCACAGAAAATACAGCAGTTTATTATCCACGTTTAGAATTTTGCACCGATAATGGCGCAATGGTGGCATATGCTGGCTGGCGCCGCTTCATGATAGGCGAAAAATCTGATATGGAAATCAAAGTGTATCCGCGATTGAAGATGTAAAAATTATTTCCTGTTTTTTCTATGCTATGCTACCATAGTGTTAGACGTGGTCTTAATGTGACCACTGGCACTATTAATAGAAGGAGCAACCATGCATACTAACATTATATATAAAAACTCTATGGTAAAGGCGCGTGTTAATTCCGTATTAAAGCACCAGGCAGAAAAAGTTTTGCAAGAACTCGGTATTAGTATGTCTGAAACTATCAATGCGTTGTTATCGCAAATCAAGTTGACTAAAAGTGTGCCTTTTCAATTAAAAATTCCTAATGAGGAAACCATGCGGGCTATCGAAGAAACGGAAAAGGGTGTTGGAATAGTAAAATGTAAAGATATTGATGATCTATTCGATAAGCTGGAATTAAAAGATGCTAAAACCAAGTTACAAAAACGTCTTTCTAAAAGATCGTAAACTTGCAGAAAAAAGAGGCAAGGATTTAGTTAAACTTACTGAAGTTATGCTTGTTTTGGCTAGTGGCGATATTATTAATCCCAAGTATCGTGACCACCAGTTAAGTGGCACCTATAAGAGTTATAGGGAATGCCATATAGAAAGTAACTGGCTTTTAATCTATAAAATAACTGATGACAGTATTCTGTTTGAACGTACTGGTAGTCACTCAGATTTATTTAAATAGAGCTAAAAACTGATTTTACTTTCCGATCCAGAGCGCAATCTTTGTAAGTTATCTCGGTGATTCCAGATCAACATTACGGTAATTATAAGCGTTGGCAGTACATACGCTTTATTTCCAAGAAATAACATAAAAATTGGAGTTACAATTGCGGCAACCAGAGCCGCGAGCGATGAATAACGAAAAATAACTGCGACCAAGAGCCAGCTAATAAGCGCTGCAATACCTACGATCGGTGATAATGCCAAGATTGCTCCAGCAGCCGTTGCTACGCCTTTGCCACCTTGAAATTTAAAAAATATTGGATAGATATGGCCTAAGAAGGCAGCTACAGCAATTAATCCAAGAAAAAATCCGCTAATACCAACTAAATGACCGACAAGAACCGGTAGAAACCCTTTTAACATATCACCTGCTAGGGTTATGATGGCTGGAGTTTTTCCACCAATGCGCAGTACGTTAGTTGCTCCTGGGTTCATTGATCCCTGAGTACGCGGATCTGGCAAATTAAGAAACTTGCAAACAATAATCGCGCTCGATAATGAGCCAATAAGATAAGCAATGACGCCAAATATTATTACTGATATCATCATAAATAATTCCTTGTAGTATAATTTTCTTTAACGAAATTTTACGCTGATTAAAATGGCGTGCAAGGTTTTTAATAATACTTAAGGTTGATTATATGCACACAAGCTCAAACAATTTGATTTGGTTAGATTTGGAAATGACTGGTTTAGATCCGGATAGTGATTGCATTTTAGAAATTGCAACTGTGGTTACGGATAAGCACTTGGATGTTATTGCAGAGGGACCAGTACTCGCAATTCATCGCAGTGACTCAGTATTAGCCAAAATGGACGAATGGTGTACTAGACAGCATGGGAGTTCTGGCTTGACCGAAAGAGTTCAAAATAGTCGAATTAGTACCAGCAAAGCAGAAAAATTAACTTTAGAGTTTTTGCAGCAATATGTTTTGGGTGGAAAATCACCAATGTGTGGTAATTCTATTTGTCAGGATCGAAGATTTTTATATCGTTATATGCCTGATTTAGAAAAATATTTTCATTATCGTAATTTTGATGTCAGCGTTTTGAAAATTATCGCCAAGCGTTGGTATCCAGCAGTTGCCAAAGGCTTTCATAAAAAGACTAAGCATCAAGCTTTAAGTGACGTCTATGATTCGATTGAAGAAATGAAGTATTACATGAAGCATCTGTTCCTTCCAATGCCTTAGTTTGTTTTCGATTACAACTTAAACAACTTCAGCAAAACAACGAGTAGGCCTATGCTGCCTACCATAAGGCTGCCAAGTTTTACGGTCATACGTAGTTCAAGATCTTTTATATCTCGTTTTAGTTCATTTTTGCTTGTTTCTATCTTTAGATCCAGTTCTTTTATGTCTCGTTTTAATTCAGATTTAACTAGCTCTAAATCCTTTCTAACTAGTGCTATATCCTTTTTACTTGCTAGTTTATCTTCTATGGTCTCTGCCATAATTTCAGCCTGTACTTCAGCTTGCTTTTCTGGAACGCCAACAGCTTTTAATCTGTTCGCGCACTGTAATGTATCAAAGTTTCGTTCGTTGCCCATTGTTATTACCTCCTCATAATACTGAAAACTGTCAAATGTTATTGCATGTGACATAAATCATCCTTATTGCTGTAGATTGTACATTATTTTTACTGAAAGTGATTACTATTTCAAAGATTTTAGCGCAAATTAAAGGAGTTACAATACCGGAGAAATAACTGTAGTGGTAGATTAGAGGCTTACTTCTAAATTTGTAAACACTGATTTAATTCGCAATTCAGGCATAAATTAGCTAAAATCATAAACAATCTTTGAGTTCACAAGGAATGTTTATGCTAAATACTTCTGCATTATTATATCAAGTCAAACAAATACGTGAGCTCGAAAATATTGCTACTTTGCAATACAGTATCAGCGTAGTTACTTTAATGCAACGTGCTGGAGCGGTAGTTTTTCGTGAGCTAAAAAAGCACTGGCCGAAAGCCAAAAACATTACGGTTGTTTGCGGTAAAGGTAATAACGGTGGTGATGGTTATGTAGTCGCATGCCTTGCCAAAAAAGCTAAATTAAATGTACAGATATTGCAACTATTTCCTTGCGAAAGTTTAACTGGTGCAGCAAAAAATGCGGCAATTAAGGCACAAAAGTTAAAAATCAAAATATTTCCGTTTATGGCTGAAAAATTAGTAAAAAGTGATGTGATTATTGATGCATTACTTGGTACTGGTTTGACGGGTGTTGTACAACCACAATTTAAAGTTGCAATAGATGCCATTAATGCAAGTAAATTTCCGGTAATTGCCGTTGATTTGCCATCGGGCATTGAGGCTGATACCGGAAATGTTTTGGGTGCGGCAATTCGTGCAGATTTAACTGTTACTTTTATTGGGCATAAGGTTGGTTTACATATTGGAGAAGCTCATGATTATACTGGCAGCATAATTTGCGATGATTTGGAATTGCCGCAAAAAATATTTGATCAGGTAAAAGCTTCAGCGCAAATACTAAGTTTAACTGAAGAATTAAAGTCACTGCCAGTACGTGCGCGTATTGCACATAAAGGAAATTTTGGTCATGTCTTAATAATTGGTGGCGATTATGGGATGGGCGGAGCGGTACGCATGGTAGCGGAGGCCGCAGCTAGAGGTGGCGCCGGTTTAATTAGTGTAGCAACTAGGCCAGAACACGTAGCAATGATTAATGTTGCTCGGCCAGAGATTATGGTGCATGGCATAGAGGAATTAAAACAACTGGATCTTTTATTACAAAAGGCCAGTGTCATCGTTCTTGGTCCTGGTTTGGGAACATCCAGCTGGAGTAAGATGTTATTTGACTCGGTTCTCGCAGTCAAAAAACCTTTAGTAGTTGATGCAGATGCATTAAATATTTTGGCTTCTAATTGTCAAGTGCGTGACAATTGGATTTTAACGCCGCATCCTGGCGAGGCGGCAAGACTTTTGAGTACAACCACCCAAGCCATACAATCTAATCGATTGGATGTAGTTTATAAGTTGCAGCAAAAATTTGGTGGGGTTTGTGTTTTAAAAGGAGCTGGAACTTTAGTTGCAGCATTAGGTGAAATGGCGCGTGTATGTGATGCTGGTAATCCAGGAATGGCAAGTGGTGGTATGGGCGATATTTTGAGTGGTATTATCGGTGGATTGCTCGCACAAGGGTTGAGATCATTTGATGCCGCTAAGTTGGGTGTGTTAGTTCATGCAACTGCTGGTGATCTAGTTGCGGCAGAACAGGGTGAGAGAGGAATGCTAGCGCTAGATTTGTTGCCAGTGGTACGAAAAATTCTGAATGCGAAAATATAACAACTAAAAACTGCTAATGCCATGCGGCTATAATTTGAACAACTTCATCAAAACAACAAGAGTACCTATGCCGCCAACCATGAGGCTGCCAAGCCTTAATGTCATGCGCAGTTCTAGTTCTTTTATGTTTTGGCTGATACGTTCCTCAAGGTGTTTTATATCGGCCTTAGTTACCAGCTTATCTTCCATAATTTCACGTAGCGCCTCAGCATGTACTTCAGCCTGTTTTTCTGGAACACCAGCAGCCTTTAGCTTATTCGCAGGTATTGTAGAGTATCAAATATCAGTTCATTGCTCATTTTCATTACTCCAGCAGCGCTTGTCATATATGTTTCCTTGCATTGTACATTTTTACGGATTTTATCGCAAATTATCATGATTACAATATAGGGAAAATAACTGTAGTACTTTAATTTATGCAAAGCGGTGACTTGTGCTAAGATATTTACATGGAAATCACCATAAAAACCGCTAATGCTATGCAAAAATTTGGCGCAGCTATTGCTAAAGTTTGTGAGCCCGGCTGTGCTATTTATTTGCATGGTGAGCTTGGCGCTGGTAAAACTACGCTGGTTCGTGGTTTTTTGCATGAGCTTGGTCACCAGGGGCATGTTCGCAGTCCAACTTTTACTTTACTTGAACCCTATCAGCTTGATGCTTGTTTAGTTTATCATTTTGACCTATATCGTTTGATAAATGCTGAAGAGTTTGCCTATATTGGCGGTAGAGATTATTTTACAGAGCAAAGTATTTGTTTGATCGAATGGCCAGAACGTGGCAAAGGATTTCTGCCCGTGGCTGATTTAATTTGTAGTTTTGATTTTGCGGCAAAAGGTAAGTGGAGGAGGGTGCAGTTGGCTTCTGGATCTGATAAAGGTAAAAATATTATTGGTAAATTAAATAATGACAATGTTTAGATATAAAACACTTTTGTTTTTTTTATGCATTTTATGTTTGATGCAAGGGACATTAGCAGCTCCAATTCGTATTAATAATTTTCGATTTTCTGCTGAGGCGACAAAAATCAGATTGGTGTTTGATGCGAGTGGACCGATTAATTATACGATTCAAGAACTGCCAAATAAAATAGTTGTTAATATTAAAAATGCCAGGCTTATTGGATTACTCAATAAAACATGGTTGTACAAAACTCCTGTAAAGTCAGTACAAAGTTCCCAGTTGGGTAAAGATTTGCGTCTGACTTTAAATTTAAAAAAGCAAATAAAGCTACAGCATTTTGTTTTGCAAAAACCATATCGTTTAGCGCTTGATTTACTTGAAATAAAAGTTGCTCCTGATGTGCCTGCTATTTCTGCTCCAATTACAGAATCTAACTCAACTTCAATGGCAGTAAATGATGACCAATTGAATAGTCTTGAGGATAAAATTATTGAGGAGCAAATAAATAAACCTTACCTGGCTACCAATAAAGTGGAACCAACCCCGACTTCAATGATAGTTATAGATCATGCTCAAACAAATAGCACTGAAGAAATAATTACTGAGGAGCAGATAAATAACTCTCATGGATCTAATAAAAAATTGCGTGATGTGGTGATTGTTATAGATCCTGGGCATGGTGGAATGGATCCTGGAGCTGTTGGCCATAGGGGTGCTCGTGAAAAAGATGTAGTATTAGCAGTTGCTAAGATTTTACAAAATACCATCAATAAAGTTAAAGGGTTTCGTGCGGTGCTGACGCGCAATAACGATTATTTTATAACACTGCGCCAGCGTTTAGATATTGCCCATCGATATAAAGCTGACATGTTTATTGCAATTCATGCTGATGCCTATAACTCTTTAACTGCACACGGTGCTTCAGTTTTTGCATTATCGCAGCGCGGTGCTACCAGTGAAGCGGCCCGTTGGTTGGCAGAAAAAGAAAATGAATCTGAATTAGGCCAGACAATTTCTGATAAAAATGCGTTACTGCGTTCAGTTTTAATTGATTTAGCCCAAGCTGCTACTATTCATGCTAGTTTAGAAGTTGGTGAGACTATGTTGCAAGAATTGGGGCGTATTTCACATTTACACTCACCGCGGGTTGAGCAGGCTGCGTTTGTTGTTTTAAAATCACCGGATATTCCATCGTTATTAGTTGAAACCGGTTTTATTTCGGATCCCTACGAAGAAAGCCGACTATGTGATGCTAAATACCAGCAAAAAATTGCTACGTGTTTAGCTACAGGGGTGATGGAGTATTTTATGCACAGGCCGCCGCAAGGAACGTATTTAAAGGACAGACACAAATGAACATTAAAATTTTAAATTCGCATCTAGTTAATCAGATCGCTGCTGGGGAAGTAATTGAACGTCCAAGTTCTGTCGTGAAAGAACTGCTAGAAAATAGTCTTGATGCTGGTGCGACCGAAATTAATGTTGAAATTGAAGGCGCTGGCAGTAAATTAATTCGTATCCGCGATAATGGATGTGGTATTGAAAAAGACGAATTGGCTTTAGCTCTAAATCGCCATGCTACTAGTAAAATTCAAGTATTAGATGATTTAGAGCATATCGATAGCATGGGTTTCAGAGGAGAGGCTTTAGCTAGTATCTGTTCGATCGCCCGTTTTAAATTAATCTCTCGTACCGCAGATTCAGCCAATGGTTGGCAAGTTGTAGCCGAAGGTAATTCCAAAGCGTCAGATTTGCAACCATGTTCACATCCGGTTGGTACCACTGTTGAGGTTTATGATCTATTTTTTAATGTGCCAGCACGACGCAAATTTTTGCGTACGCAGCAGACTGAATTCAATCATATATTGGAGATCGTTAATCGTTTGGCTCTTAGTCGTTTTGATGTTGGTTTTTTATTAAAACATGACAGTAAGACAATTTTGCAGCTATTGCCTGCGAAAACGCAGAAAGAAAAAACAGCGCGCGTAGGCAAAATAGTTGGTAGCGAATTTGTGCAAAATGCATTGAGTTTAGATGCGGGGTTGACTGGCCTGCATTTAACTGGCTGGATTTCGCAGCCAATTTATACGCGTAGCCAAGCAGATTTGCAGTATTTTTATATCAATCGAAGGGTCGTACGAGATAAGACTTTGTCGCATGCAATACGTCAAGCTTATCAGGATGTGATTTATCAGCAACGTTATCCAATAGTGGTGCTCTATTTAACTGTTGATCCCGAATTAGTTGATGTTAATGTGCATCCAACCAAAGCTGAAGTTCGGTTTCGTGAAAGTAGATTGATCCATGATTTTGTCGCAAAGAGTATTCAAGAGGCTTTGGCTATTGGTAAACGTACACCTGATATTCATGTCAGTTCTAATTCAGTTGCTGTGTCTGCACCTGTTGCAAGTACCTATCAAATTCCGATAAAACACGATTTTGTACCGCCGCTTAAGAGTTTTTCCACTGGATTTAAACAACAGTCATTACCACTGGTTGCAGCTGAAGAAAGCGCTATTTATGAAGAGTTCACTACATTTGCCAAAAAAAATGCGCCATTGTTTAACGAAACATCAATTGAACAAAAAACTTCGGCAACTACAGTGCCGCCTTTGGGATTTGCTTTGGCGCAGCTACATAATATTTATATTTTAGCGCAAAATGATGATGGATTGGTTCTAGTTGATGCGCATGCTGCCCATGAAAGAATCAATTATGAAAAATTAAAAAATGCCTATAATACGGCGGTTGTTTCAGCCCAAACTACGCTTTTGCCGATAACTGTAAATTTAAATCAAACTGAAATTAATTGTCTTGAATCTAATTCAGCAGTGTTGCAAAAGTTGGGATTTGACATTACTCGGTCAGGTCCTGAGAAAATTTTAGTACGCGCCATGCCAATATTATTGCAAGAAGCTGATAGCGAACAATTAATGCGTGATGTTATTGCGGATTTATTAACGCACGAGAGCTGCGATAGCGTTGCTAAAAACATTAATAAAGTTCTAGCCACAATGGCGTGTCATAGTAGTGTGCGTGCTAATCGTAGGCTCGGTATTGATGAAATGAATGCCTTATTGCGCGAGCTTGAAAGAACGCCGCGTAGTGATCAGTGTGGCCATGGTCGGCCAACTTGGGTGCGGTTAACTATGGCAGATTTAGATAAATTGTTTTTGCGCGGGAGGTAGAAACATTCCCGCGATTTTATTTTAATGATGATGATTATATATGCTCGATACTTTTGGACGTAACATTAATTATTTGCGTATTTCGGTGACCGATCGCTGTAATTTGCATTGTCGCTACTGCGCACCATTGGATGATGCTCATTTGTGTGCACATGATGATATATTATCGTTTGAGCGAATTACGGAAATAGCCAAAGTTGCTGTTGAACTTGGGATTAATAAAATTCGCTTGACCGGTGGCGAGCCATTAATACGTCGTAATATTGTTGCATTAGTTCAAATGTTGGCAGCAATTGATGGTATTGATGATCTTGCTATGACTACCAATGGATTGCTTTTAACAAAATATGCCAAAGACCTAAAGCAAGCTGGACTACACAGGATTAATGTTAGTCTCGATACTACTGATCCAAAAAAATTTTTTGCAATTACTAATGGCGGTAATGTGTTTGATGTAATGGTTGGTATTGATGCGGCTTTAGATGCTGGGCTTGTTCCATTAAAACTAAATTGCGTTGTAGTTAAAAATTTTTCGACTGAGCAAGACATACTGTCAGTTAAAGAATATGCCGCAAGTAAAGGTCTAGAAGCTCGGTTTATAAGTTTGATGGATTTTAAAACTGGTGCTTTTTCTCGAGTTGAGGGTGGTAGTGGTGGTGATTGTAAACACTGTAATCGTCTGCGTTTGCTAAGTAATGGTAATATTCTGCCATGTCTATTTTCTGACACTACTTTTGCCACGAAAGAACTTGGCATTCGCGAGGCGTTATTACAGGCCATTCGTCATAAACCAGAAAAAGGCATGTCGTGTAATCAAGAATGTATGCGCAACATTGGTGGATAAAATATGAACAAATTTACTCACGTAGACAAACAGGGAAAAGTAAAAATGGTTGATGTTAGTAAAAAACTCATGCAGTTACGTTTTGCGCGGGCATGCGGCAAAATATTGCTCGCAAAAAAAACTAATCAAATGATAAGAGATAATTTGTTAAAAAAAGGTGATGTACTAACCGTAGCGCAAATAGCTGGTATTCAAGCGGCTAAGCAAACTGCTAATTTAATTCCATTGTGTCATCCTTTGATTTTGGACAAAATAGAGTTAAGGTTGGAATTAGTGGGCGAGGGAGTAATAGCAGAAAGCGAAGTTGGTTGCATTGGCCGCACTGGAGCGGAAATGGAAGCGCTTACCGCGGTGAGCGTAGCATTGTTGACAGTTTATGATATGTGTAAAGCAGTTGATAAAAAAATGTGTATTGGTGAAATTTTGTTGCTTAAAAAAACAAAGATGAAGATATAATTTTCATTGGATCGGATATAATTACACAAATTAAAATGGAGAAATATATATGAAAAATAACATAACCAATATTAAAATTATTTTTTATAGTATGTATGGACATGTTTTTAAGCTGGCCGAAGCTATAGCAAAAGGAGCTAATACAATCCAAGATACTAAGGTCTCACTTTTTCGGGTATCAGAATTAGTTCCGGAAAATGTGTTGATCCAAAGTGGTGCTGCCGAAGCGCAAAAGAAGTTTGCGCACATTCCTATTGCTGCAGTATCGGAACTGGTTGATGCAGATGCGGTAATATTCGGTACACCAACAAGGTTTGGTAATATGTGTGCACAAATGCGAAATTTCCTCGATCAAACTGGAGGTATTTGGATGAAAGGAAATTTAATTGGTAAAGTTGGTAGCGTTTTTGCTAGTACTGCTTCGCAACATGGTGGTCAAGAAACCACCATAACGAGTTTTCATTTAACCTTACTGCATCATGGTATGGTAATTGTTGGTGTACCTTATGCAGAAAGTGAATTGGTTAATATGCAAGAAATAACTGGTGGAACTCCATATGGCGCTACGACCATTGCTTCTAATGATGGATCAAGATTTCCAAGTGTTAATGAGTTAAAAATCGCCGAATTTCAAGGAAAACATGTTGCCAAGATCGCAAGAATATTAAAATTAGGACAGACTTGATTGCTCAAGAAAAGCTTTGAAACTCATATTGACCATTTTGATGGTAAATTAAAAAACTTCCTGTTGCATCAGTCCATTTATCTACTGACAGGCGTCTCATTTTTTGATTGTTTATGGTAAATTCCTCTTCCCAGGTACGATGAATGTGGCCATGAATAATTTGGTTAACGTCAAACTTCGTCATAAGTTTTTTAATGGTACTTGTTTGCGGTAGCAAAATGTTTTTGTCTTTAAACAATTTGGTTTTAGCGCTATATTTTTGAATATTACTTGCTAACCAAATACGAAAATTTAAAGGTAATTTCATGAATATTGCTATGCCATGGGGGAAGCGAGTAATGGTGCGAAAGGCGCAATGTTTTATATCTTTGCTGCAGAGAACATCCCCATGAGTTAATAATGTTGGTCTGTTATAAAGATCAATTTTGTAGGGATCTGGAATTAAAATACAGCCACTTTCTTTAGCAAAAGTTTGGTTCAAAATAAAATCTCGATTACCTGGCATGAGATAAACCGGTATTTTGCTGCTAATTGTTTTCAACGCTTTTTTGATTTGTTCATTAAATATTGAGCGATCATCATCGCCAACCCAGAATTTAAAAAAATCTCCTAGAATATAAAGCGCGTTCGCTTTAGGTGCAATATCTTCGATAAATTTAAAAAATAAATTTGTAACTTTCGGTTCCGTAGGGCTTAAGTGTAAATCGGCGATGAAAATAGTGTAATTGCTCATGCCTGGTTCTTAACTACCTGGTCAATTTTTTGTAAAAGTACCAGCAAAGATTCCATCTTATCAAGTGATATCATATTTGGGCCATCGCATAGAGCTTTGTCAGGTTCGGGGTGAGTCTCAATAAACAAGCCAGCAATTCCCACGGCGACCGCTGCGCGCGCAAGCGCTGGAATAAATTCAGAGCTCCCACCTGTTGAACATCCAGTGGAACCGGGTGATTGTACTGAATGCCCAGCATCAAAAATTACGGGACAACCTGTATCGCGCAAAATTACCAGCGAACGCATATCAACAACTAGGTTATTGTAACCAAATGATGCACCGCGTTCACAAACCATAATTTTATCATTACCACTAGCACGTGCTTTTTCTACAACATTTTTCATTTCCCAAGGTGATAAAAATTGTCCCTTTTTTATATTTACTGGCTTACCAACACTTGTTACTTTTTTAATAAAGCTAGTTTGACGACATAAAAACGATGGTGTTTGCAACACATCAGCTACGGTTGCAACTTCTTCGTATAAGGTGTATTCATGCACATCAGTTAAAATTGGTACGCCCACTTCTTTTTTAATTTTTCGTAGAATTCTCATCGCTTCACCAAATTCTGGGCCGCGATAGCTGTGTACCGAAGTGCGATTTGCTTTTTCAAAAGAAGTTTTGTAAACAAAATTAATTTTGAGTTTATCTGTAATTTCTTTCAGTTTGATCGCAGATTCCATGGCGATTTTTTCACTTTCGATTACGCATGGACCAGCAATTAAAAAAAACGGTTTATCATTGCCTACTTCAAAGTTACAAAGTTTCATAATATTACCTCGTTAATTTTGCAACAGCCGCTTGAATAAAACTAATAAAAACTGGATGCCCTTGGCGTGGATTAGATGTAAATTCAGGGTGAAATTGACAACAGAAAAACCAAGGATGAGTTGGCAACTCTATTGTTTCTATTAAATTACCATCAGCAGAGCGTCCCGAAATACGAAGACCAGTACTTTCCAGCATTGGTGCTAAATTGCCATTAATTTCGTAACGATGACGGTAGCGTTCAACAACCACATCTTCATTATAAATTTTGTGAGTAAGTGTTCCACTAATAATATGACATGGATAACCGCCAAGGCGCATCGTCCCACCTAAATCGACTGCTTCATCCCGTTTTTCAATCTGACCAACAATTCCCAGCCATTCAGTGACTAAAGCAACTACTGGATATTTTGTAGTGTGGTCAAATTCTGTGCTATTAGCGCCGCGCATATTAGCAACATGACGCGCAAATTCGATTACGGCAATTTGCATTCCGAGGCAAATACCAAAATATGGAATGTTGTGCTCGCGTGCATATTGTGCGGCCATAATCATTCCTTCCGTACCACGTTTACCAAAGCCGCCAGGTACCAAAATACCATCAACTGTAGCTAAAATTTTGGCGCCTCGTTTTTCCAAATCCTCAGCGTCAATATATTTAATATTAACTTTAGTGCTTGTGTGTAATCCAGCATGTTTTAAGGCTTCATTTATTGATTTATAAGAATCAACTAAATCGACATACTTGCCAACCATCGCAATGGTAACCTCATGCGTGATTTTAGTAGTGGCTGTAATAATTTTCTCCCAAGAAGTCAGATCAGCAGCTCCATGAGTTAAACCTAATTTTTCTGTAACAAATTCGCCAATACCCTGGTTATGCATTAATAAAGGGATTTTGTAGACATTATCTACATCTGGCAAAGAAATTACGGCACGCTTTTCCACATTAGTAAATAATGCGATTTTTTCGCGTTCATGGTCAGTAATAGGTTGCTCTGAGCGACATATCAACATGTCGGGCTGAATACCGATCGAACGCATTTCTTTGACCGAGTGTTGAGTTGGTTTAGTTTTAATTTCACCGGCAGAAGCAATAAATGGGACTAATGTTAAATGAATAAATAAAGTATTGTGCGAACCCAGTTCAATGCGCATTTGACGAATTGCTTCTAAAAATGGTAATGACTCAATATCACCAACAGTTCCACCAATCTCTACTAGAGCAATATCACTATTAGCTGCGCCATCCTTAATCCGTGTTTTAATTTCATCGGTAATATGAGGAATAACTTGAACTGTCGCACCCAAGTAATCTCCATGGCGTTCTTTGCGGATTACCTCAGCATAAACTCGACCCGATGTTAAATTATTATGCCGCGTCATCCTAGTGCTAACAAAACGCTCATAATGGCCAAGATCTAAATCAGTTTCTGCACCATCTTCGGTAACAAAAACCTCGCCATGTTGAAATGGACTCATTGTTCCCGGATCTACGTTAATATATGGATCAAGTTTGATTAGCGTAACTTTAAAACCATATCCTTCTAGCAGTGCACCTAAAGAAGCTGATGTTATACCTTTGCCCAAAGACGAAACCACACCACCAGTTATAAAAATATAGCGCGTCATTTTTTGCCCCATTGATTGTTTTTTTAAAGAAACATATGCATAAAATTTGTGAATTTTTGTGTATTGTAGCAGAAAAATTTGAAACTACCATTTTTGTAGAATTTCTTCTGGAGCCAATGGCATAGCGGTTATGGTTTGTTCGTTTTCTAGATGTTTTCTTATTGCCACATCCACTTTTTCAGCATTTCGTCCTTTACTAAAATAGGCGGTTAAGCGTGCAACTAATTGAATAGCATCGGTATCGGCTTTGCCATCTAGCAGTATTAATGCTCCAGGATGACTAATGCTTTGGAGTAAAATATATTTATCTTGATATTTTGCTATAAAATTATTTTCAGTTTCATCGCGACCTACAATAATTTTTAGATCTGGATTAATTCTTAAATGTCTGCCAATGCGCAGCAACAAAACATCATCCAAACTATAGTTTTTATCTAACCGATGATCTAGCAAATCTTGCAAACGTTTACAAAAATTTTCATCAGTTAGCACGCATCCGCCAGCTGGCTGTGGAAACTCCTTAAAACCAAATCGCGCAGCTAACTTAATTTGTGGTTTGCGGCTACGACCATTAAAATTGCATAACAATTCACGGTTGATCCAACCTTCGCGTTCAGGCAATGTTGTTTGGAGAAGCTTGGCGGAAAGTGGGCGGACAATGCGATCATCGGTTATTTCAGTTGCTAGTGGTAAAGTGTCTTTGCGTTGTGATTTTGGTCGTTGTCCTAGGACTTCACCGGTAATCAAAAAATCAAAACCATATTGCCGCATCCATTCTTGAGCCTTAGAAATCATAAATAGCTTACAATCAAGGCAAGGGTTAAGGTTGGCTCCATAGCCATATTTTGGATTTAGTAATATAGGCTTAAACTCGGCAACTACATCTATTACATGCAGTTTTATCCCTAGTTGTGTGCAAACCCATTTAGCATTGCGCGCTTCTTTTTCTAATTGTTTAAAACAATAACAATGGTCACCGGTAAAACCAGTGAAAAAGTTGATGCCTTCAACATGCACACCTTGTTCCATGATTAACTTGGTTGCAAGCATAGAATCAAGACCACCGGAAATTAGAGATAGAGCTTTGTGCATTTTATTTGTTTAACCTTTCAATGATTTTTAATAAGTATATCTACAAATCAGTCCAAATTCACATTGCTTACAAACTTGAGCTGAGAGTGGTTGAGGCTTAGCGTATCCGGAAGCAAATTCTTTGGCTAAATTAGTTAAAATTTCGCGCCAATAAGCAATTAGCTCGTGCCAGTTTATATTATTTTTAAAGTTGTTTTCATCGGCTGTGCGTAGGCCAAAAGCAAGTTCATCTAAACCTATATCTTTAAATTTAATCGATTCTATGTTGATTTGTGCAAAAGCAAAGCTCTGCGCTTCATCAACCGCCACACAATATAAGGGTAGTTGTGGGGTTTTTGGTCGTTTACCAAACCAATCAAAAATGGTTGGCAATTTTTTACCGGTTTTATAATCGATCAGTAATAAATTGCCATTCACAAGTCTATCAATACGATCAATCCGCAATTTAATTTGGAGCGAACCAAGAGTGGTTTCTATGGTTTTTTCTGTTGCTATCACTTGAAACGGAGGTCGGCTTTTTTCGACTTCTAGCCAGCTATTTAATAACCGGATTAAACATTTTTGCTCGAGTGAATATAAGGTTTGTGACACATTTTCCTTGTTCAAAGCATATGCCACGTTTTTTTTAATGGATTCTTTTAAAACTTCTGGATCGAGTGAGCATAAGTTTTGGTGTGTTTTTACTTCTTGCCAAAATTTTTCCAATGCTGTATGAATTAATATGCCGCGTTTAAGTTTGCCTATTCCAGACTCAATTTGTTTAGATTCTTTTGCTCTTAAGCGAAATTCTGCAAATGCACGAAAAGGGCAGAGTGATTGTAGTTCTATAAGTCTACTACCACCATGGATTGGTTCATTGAGTTCAAGCGCTAAGTAATCATCATCGTAATCATCATCGACCAATCTCTCCATTTTTCGATTGGAGTAAATTTTTTTAGCTGGTTCTGTGAACGCAGCCAAATCTAGATCATCTATTGAAATATCGAGAATATCCGCAATTAAAGCGCTTGATTCAAGAGTACGGTCTTCGACCTGGTTTACATAACTAAAAATAATTTCTTTGGCGCTGCGCTTAAAGCGGTTAATTAATGTTTCACAAAAATGTAGCTCACGCTCAGCCGAGGAGTGGGGTAGAGCGAATTTTTTTTGTATTTTAATTGGAATAAATGGATTTGGGGTTGGAGCAGTTGGCCAGCTTTCTTGATCTAATTCCATAACCCACAAATAGTCAAAATTAATACCTGCTGCTTCAAGAGTTCCTAAAACATTTATTTGGCTTTCAGTTTCGCGCTGGGATTGAAATATTGTGTTATCAGCCATATGGTGCAGAATCTGTAATGCTTGAGTATATGAGGTTTTCCCTGCGATTAAGTTAGTGGTTGTTAGCTCCTGCAGGAGTTCAGTAAAACGCTCTGTGGCCATTAATTCGGTATTGGTTAATTTATTCTCACCCGGCCACCCAAGAATTTGGAGGATTTGCGCAAATGTTTTTGTCCAATCAGAATTGTCTAATTTTTTATTTTTTATTTGTGCATAAAAGTTTCGTATTTTTTGCAATATGTTTATTAGGATAGAGATATCTTTTGAATGTTTTTTGGCCAAAAATTCGATATCTATTAGTCCAAATTGTGATTGGTGGAGTTGATGCAACTGAAAATCAAGAAAAGCTCGATTTGATTTTTCTGTTTCTGCTCCCTGGACATATGGCGATAGTAAAATTTTACTAATTGTTTTCAAATTAAATGGTTCATGCAGTGCCAGTAATTCTAATGCATAGCTTATGATTGGTAGAGAGCTAAAAATGGTTCCAGCAGAAACATTAACATTTTCGGTGTTGCCCAAAACGTCATTAAAAATTCTTATAATTTTAGGCCGTAAATCTGTTAAATTTGCTACCACAATACCAATAGTCACTTTTGGGTTATAATTAATAAGTTGCTTAGCAAAGCGGGCAATTGTGGTGATTTCATCTTGCTGTTTGGCAAAGCTAAGTTTTTTGCACGTAGAATTTTTATAATTATTGGGGTCACTATGATAAATCAGCTGATTTGATTTTTTAAGGGTGTCGATAAATGTCCTTAATTGTGGTGGGTATTCATCAAACCCGACAAAGATAATTTTTAGATCCCGGTGTTGTAAATAAGGTAAGAGCAGCGATGGAAGTTGACAAGCGGTAACTAAATTTTTTTTCTTACAATATTCTTTAAATTTATTACATAATCGTTTGAAAATAATTACATCTTCTGGTTCGTGGTTAGTCCAGTTCGTAATGTCTAGTTGCCAATTGGTTAATAATTCGTGCGCTTTTATTACAGTATCAGTGATGTTACTAAAATTTTTTCCTAAAATTTCTTCTATAACCTGTTGCCACAACAACCGCTCTTGGTGTGAGCTTAGTAATGCCCGTGGGTCGGCACATTCTTGCCAACAATTTATCATCCAGATAGTAAGCGGTAGAATTTTTTCACTGCGCCAAGTGGTTGGATTTCTTTTGACAGGTATTGAGCAAGATCGATTTTGTAAGTAACAGGCGAGGCGGTGGTTAGGGGTAAGTATAATTGATTCTTTTTGCATTTTTTGCACAGCCCAAAGCTTATTTGAAAATTTTAAAACTTCTTTTTCAGCTAACGCAATGATTTTTCAAAAGGTTACGTAACCGCATGATAAAAAACAAGATTTTTTTGGATCAAAATTTGCCCAATTTGTCGAGAAGTCAATACCTTCAATATTTACAAGGTCAGCTACATAAAATATCCACAGAGTTATCCACAGATTTTGTGAGTAATTTTTAATGGATTTTGTTAAGGATATGGTAAGAAAATTATGCCTTGTTTGATCTGGTTAACATATAACCAACACCACGAATAGTGATGATTGTGTCATTACCAAATTTCTTACGTAAGTTGTGAATATGCACTTCAAGAGCATTACTGTCGATATCATCACTCCAGCCATACAAACTTTGGGTAATTTGTTCTCTTGAAAGCACACGTCCAACGTTTTCCATTAACATTTGCAGCAATACAAACTCGCGACGCGATAATTCCATTATGTGTCCGGCTTTAAAAACTAATCTTGTTGCTGGATCCAAATTAATATCACCAACTGCTATAGTTGGTTCAGAGCGAGATGAAATACGCCTTTGTATGGCACGAATACGCGCACATAATTCTTCTAGATCAAAAGGTTTAATAAGATAGTCATCTGCTCCAGTATCTAATCCTTTAATAATATCGGGAACAGTATTGCAGGAGGTTAAAATTACAACTGGGGTATTAATATTTTTTGAGCGCATATTTTTCAAAAGATCTTCACCAGAGAGCTTTGGCAATCCAAGATCCAAAATTACCATATCAAAATGTTCTGATTGCAGTGAAGTCCATGCGGCCATACCATTCTTTACCCAATCAACATTATATTGGTATTGGATTAAACCAGAACGTATACCGTCACCAAGTAATTCATTATCTTCAGCAAGTAAAATACGCATTTTATTCTCACGTTAATTGTATTATTTTATTAAAAAATCAATACCATTACAGCTAATTTTTTTAAAATATATCACAATGGCTGTTTATTATAAAGCTATTTTTTGTCAAATTTTTGTCAAAAAGCACTATAATGTTTAATTGTTAAATTTAGAATCATCAGGTTGTGTGATTAGCCCAATATTTTGTGCTCCAGCTTGTTGTAGCAGCACCATTGCTTGCATAATTCTGCCATAATCAATATTTTTATCCCCTTTGAGCAAAACTTGGCGTTGAGACGGCATACCTTGAGTTTGTTTTAATTCCGATATAACTCTATTAAACAAATCTTGCGCTAAAATAGGTCTTGTTGGTTGCAATGCAATGTTGAGAAAATAATCACCGCGATCATCAACCGATACAACTATGGGTTCTAGTGGTTTGGCATCAACTGGTTTGGCATTTGCAGTTGGTAAATTAACATTCACACCTTGAAATAAAAGCGGTGCCGTTACCATAAAAATAACTAGCAATACCAGCATCACATCAATGTATGGTACTACATTAATTTCAGCAAGTTGACGGTAACGTTTTCGTTTTAACATATGTCCTTCGATAGGCGCTATAAATATAGCTAAAAAGTTTGTCTATGCAAAATACTTGAAAACTCTTCTTTAAAGGTATCATAAATATTAGTAAGTTGTTCTACTTCGCTGGCATAGCGATTATATGCTATAACTGCTGGGATCGCTGCGAATAAACCCATCGCTGTTGCAATTAATGCTTCAGAAATCCCAGGGGCCACCATAGCCATAGTTGCTTGCTGTACTCCTCCAAGAGCGCGAAAAGAAGTCATAATTCCCCAAACAGTACCAAATAAACCAACATATGGACTAGTAGAACCGACTGTGGCAAGAAATGATAAATGTTGCTCTAAGCTTGCAATTTCACGAGCGAGTACAACTCGCATAGCACGTTCTGCTCCCTTAATAATTGCATCTGACTTTGCTGTTGGTTGCTTGCTTAAACGCGTATATTCATTAAATCCTGCATAAAAAATCAGTTCAAGTCCATGTAAATCATCGCGGCGTACATTTAATTCTTGATAAAACTTATGTAACTCACTGCCTGACCAAAAATGCTCTTCAAATTTTTTGACGGCTAAGCGCGCATCTTTCAAAAAAAACCAACGTTGAAAAATTATCGTCCAGGACCAAATTGACGCGGCCAACAAAAGCAGCATTACTATTTTTACTACTAAGCTTGCATTTGCTACAAAACTCCACAATGATGGGTCGGAAGCCATAGATGTTTTTCTCCACTAAAAGCCAGATCAAATTAGAACTAATTATACTTTGTACAGGACAAAAAATAAAATTTGGCATCAAAACACTGGTAGCCGCAGGCTTTAGCCTGCGTGTCTAGCGTTGGTAGATGCCACGGCAGCGCAGGCTAAAGCCTGCGGCTACCGGATTTCTAAACTATCGATCTTGTTTTTTGTCCTGTCAAAGCCAGTTGTATTGTAAACGCATCTGCTCAAAAATTCTAACTAAAAATTGAGGTAGGGGATAGTATTAATTAAGAACAACAACCACTTTGTTAAATCCATTTTTTTCTAGGAGATGTTTGAGCTTGTCGCCTTGGGTTACACATGCTATTGGTCCAATGCGCACTCGATATAAACTATCACTGCGGTTAATACGAGTTGGTTCATCAGTGAGTTTGGCTATTTTTGTGGACAATTGTTTAGCATTGGCAAGCTGAGAAAACGCACCAACCTGTAAATATATTTCTCCGGTTTTAGCAGGTTTGGAAGATAAGTTTGTATTTTTGAATTCAGTAGCGGCATATTTTGTGTGCGGTTTGGAAGATGGTAAGCTTACATCTTCAGATTTAGCAGCGGCGTATTTGGCTTGAGAGTTTTTGTTCCAAGTTTTCGGGTCAATGGCTACGACTTTGACAGGCACTATACCCTCATTCACAAAATCAAGTTTTTTGGCTGCTGCATAAGACAAATCTATTATACGGCCAGCACAATGCGGTCCTCGATCATTAACTCTAACAACAACTTGTTTACCGTTGTGTAGATTCGTTACCTGGACATACGATGGTATTGGTAGCTCGGTGCTTGCAGCTGTCATGGCATATAAGTTATAACGTTCTTGTGTTGAAGTTTGGCCGCCATGAAAACTAGTGCCATACCATGAGGCATTACCAGTCTTGACATAGCCTTTTGAGCTTTTTAGTACGTGATAGCGATGACCGCGAACAACATAATCTTTTGTACCATATGGATGGTACGGTTCTGATCTAGGAACAGCATCTGTGATTTTAGATGTATCTATATCAATACTAGGGGCGCCATCGACGTTTTTGTGACTTATTCCAACGAAGCTACAACCGCTCAATTGCGCCAAACAAAAGATGAATACCCCTGCGACCGCCCAGTTACGATATATATGAAATTTGTGATAATACATATTCTATATTTAATCCCATTAATGTAATTGGGAGCAGTGTAGCATATGTTTAAAAAAACGCCATTTGAAATATGCAGATTACATTCGCTTAATCATATAACAATTTGATTTTTATGTTTATTATTTTTATAAAAGATTGTTTTGGGAGATCTTAATGTGAAACTTTAACTTTTTTTAAAAACAACTTAATTATTTGTAAAAACAAACAATTGAATTATTATTATAAACAAATTAATAAAGTAAATCACTTAATTTGTTTCTGAAATGCAAAAATACGACCTTTGATAGCTATTTCATAATGTTTTATTAGTGTAATTTCATTTGATTTCAATATGATAAATCCATTTCTATATGCTGTTTAGTTAATACATTCTACAGCATGAGTAAATCTAGCATTAGTTTAGCTAGCTAGTTTTTTTAGCAGCAAAAGAATCAAACCAAAATTATGCAAAGCCTCTATAGAATTTTGTAGCGTAATTGCAAGGATATCGCGATAAAGTTTTTCAGCCGCGTCAAAATTACCTGCCTGGTGTTCTTGGAGTGCATTTTTGTACGAAGGATTATCCATAATATCTCTAAGAGCCAATTAGTTTGCGATGTGTCTGCGTCGACATAATTATTCCAAAACCAGACATAAAAATTACCAATGAACTGCCACCGTAACTAACTAATGGTAGGGGTAGACCAACCACTGGCAAAATTCCAACAACCATACAAATATTTATAAAAAAAGACGCAAAGAAAGATAGGCTTAAACTACCGGCAAGTAGCCGTGTAAAAGTGTCTTGTGCACACACGCTAAGGTACAAACCTCGTCCAACAATGTAAAGAAAAATTCCAAGCAATAAAATACAGCCAACAAAACCAAATTCTTCACCGCATACGGCAAAAATAAAATCAGTAGCATGTTCCGGTAGAAACTGTAAATGTGCTTGCGATCCCAAAAGCCAACCCTTACCAAACCAACCTCCAGAACCAATAGCAATTTTTGATTGAATAATGTTATAACCCCTACCATAGGGATCATATTCCGGCGATAGAAAAGTAAATAAGCGCGCTTTTTGATAAGCATGCATGAAGTGCCAAACAATAGGAGTCGCAATGGCTATTAGGGCGGTAATTCCAGTCATAAGTTTCCAGGTAATACCAGCCAACAGCAATACGAAAGCCCCTGTTGCAGTAACTAATATAGCAGTACTCAAGTCAGGTTGTTTGGCTATTATTAATACGGGTAAAGCAATAATTAAGCAACAAACAAATAGATCTTTTGTATGCAGGGGAAAATATTTATTACGTAAATACCATGCTAACATCATTGGTACAACCAGCTTCATTATTTCTGATGGTTGAAAACGTAATAAACCAAGATTTAACCAGCGTTGCGCGCCTTTGTTAATAACTCCAACGCTTATTACTGCAATTAGCAACAATAACACAGCGCCATAAATCCATGGTACCAAAGACTGATAACGATAGGTGGGGACTTGAGCAAACAAACACATGGCTGCAAAGGCTAAAACGAAACTTAGCATTTGGTGGCGTAGCAGTGATAAATTCTGATTGCCTGCACTGTAAAGGATTCCAAAACCAAATGCTACAAGCATAAACACGCCAACCAAAAGTAAAAAATCCAGATGTGATTTCTTCCAGATTTTTCTGAAAATCTTTTGTCTGTAATCTTGGCTATTAGATAGTATTGGGCTGTTGTTCATTTGCGACTCAATTTAATGTAAAATTATTTGAAAGTAAAATAAAACCCATTAGATCTTAATATATAGAATTTATAGAATTTAAAATTTGCTATGTTAGAATGCCTAAGTTTTGTAATTCGAATTCGGAGAAATCTCATGTTAGCTAAGTTGTCTATAATTGTTAAATTAATTATTGTTTTTTCTTTACTTTGTTTTGAGCAAAATGTGTTTGCAATCAAGCATAAGCATGCTGGCAATTTGCATAAACATAAAACTCATCCGGCTGTAGTTCAACCAGTTAGCAATATACAGGCACAATCAATGCCTCAACCTGAATTAAAGCCAACTGCAGCTGCGGTAAAAATGCCAGGATTTATTCCAGCACCACCAGATTTTGATGCTAAGGCGTATATCTTAATCGATGCTAATAGTGGTCATATTATTGCCGAAAAAAATGCTGATCAGCACTTGGCGCCAGCGAGTTTAACTAAGGTGATGACTTTGTATTTAATAGCACAGGCTTTAAGTGCTGGGCAAACGCATCTTACTGACATGGTGAATGTTAGCGAAGAGGCTTGGCGTGCTGGTTTTGGCGGCTCGCGCATGTTTATTAAGGTTGGGACGACTGTATCGGTACAAGATTTAATTAGCGGGATTGCAACTGCTTCTGGTAATGACGCTACTGTGGCCATAGCAGAGCATCTTGCTGGTTCTGAGCAAGGTTTTGTTAATCTTATGAATCAAACAGCGCGAAAATTGGGTATGGACAATACCAATTTTACTGATAGCAATGGCTTACCAAATAATTCACATTATAGTACTGCTCGAGACTTGTCTGTTTTATCTAAGGCTTGGATTGCAAATTTTCCAGAGTATTATCCGTGGTTTAAAGAACGCTGGATGACTTATAATAGTATTAAACAGCCTAATCGCAATCGTTTATTGTGGCGAGATTCTTCAGTTGATGGCCTCAAAACAGGACACACTAATGACGCTGGATATTGTTTAGTGGTATCAGCAGTACGCAATGGTGGTATGCGGTTAATTTCAGTAATTTTAGATGCAAAAAGTGATGAAGCACGCACTAAATACAGTGAAGCTCTACTAAATTATGGTTTTCGGTTTTTTGAAACACGCAAGCTGTTTGCGGCCAATACTAAGTTGGTTTCGCCACGAGTATGGCTCGGCAAAGAAAAAACAGCTAGTTTTGGTTTAAAAAATGATTTTTATATTACCCTGCCAGCTGGACAGCATTCTAGTCTTAAAGCTAAAGCAGATGTTGGTAACAATCTAAAAGCACCTATTATTAAAGGCCTGACTTACGGTACTTTAAATATTACGCTTGATGGCAAAACAATAGCTTCAGAGCCTCTAGTAGCTTTGCAAAATAACCAACGCGCCAATTTTATTTTCGCTATATACGATTATGTTATTATGTTGTTTCAACACTAATTAAATTTTGTATTCGGTAGCCGCAGGCTAAAGCCCTATTCATTACTCATAAATGTAGTGAATATAAATAAATAACGCCCGAAGGGCTAAAGCCTGCGTTTGATGCCAAATTTTATTTTTTGTTCTGCACAAAGATTATATGGATACGGAGTGATACAATATTATGATAAATTTTAGTGCTTTCAGTATTCAACCATTGATTAGTTTCTTTCATGCCTATCCATATAGCTCGGGTATTATTGTTTTTTTTGTTATGTTTTTAGAAACAACGCCTGCAGGTGCGATTCTGCCAGGTGCAATCATCTTGCCTACCATTGGATTTTTGATAGGCTCTAACGTAGTTCCTCCAGGCAGTACTTTTTTGTATGCAATTATTGGTGCAATTTGTGGTGACTATGTTGGTTACTTCATGGGTATTTATTTTCAAGAGCGTATTCATAAGATGTGGCCTTTTACTAGATGGCCCAAATTACTAGAACAGGGCGAAAAATATTTCCGTGCGCATGGTGGAAAAAGTGTATTTATCGGTCGTTTTGTTATGTTGGTACGCGTGGTAATTCCGATGATTGCCGGTATGTTGAAAATGCCATTTGTTCGATTTTCGTTTGCCGCGATACCGTCAGCTACAATTTGGGCAGTTTGTTACATTATGCCAGGTGTGTTACTTGGAGCATTATCACTAGAATTGCCGCCAAAAGTTGCTGCTAAATTCACCCTATGCGCGTTTTTAACAATAGTTGTGCTTTGGTTAACGGTGTGGCTTATGCAACACTTTTTTAAACAAGTTTGGAAAATGATTGATTATTATGTGACGCAAATATGGAAGTATTGTCAAAAGCGTAAAGCTACTATGTGGTTTACAGAAATTTTGTCTGATCCCAAACAACCCAACAATCATCAGCAGTTGCTTTTGTTTATTGCTGCTATTTTCACTTTTGTTTTATTTTTTTTCGCTTTATCTCAAGTGTTAACCCATGGTTTTTTAACTAAATTAGATAGACCAATTTATTATTTATTAAGCAGTTTGCGTACCCAAGATTTAGATTATCTGGCTGTAATAATTACGCTGATGGGTGATAGTACAATGCTCGCAATTGCATCTGGGTTATTTTTATTATGGCTTTTATGGAAACGTTATTGGTATATTGCTGCGCATTGGTTTGGTGTTATGGTGCTAGGTGTTGTTACAGTTGGTGGAGCAAAATTTTTGCTGTATTTACCAAGACCAGGCGAGGTTTTATATGAAAAATATGCCTCATCATTCCCCAGCGCACATACTGCATTGAGTTTGGCTTTTTATGGTTTTTTAGCAGTAATCATCGCACGCGAGTCAAAAAAACAGGACAGGCGTATACCGTATATTATATCTGGAATATTGGTAGCATTGATAGCATTGTCGCGTCTTTATTTAGGAGTGCACTGGCTGACTGATGTTATAGGTAGCTTTCTGCTTGGTTTGGTAATAGTGTTATTGGCAACTATCTCTTATCGGCGTCGTCATAACTTACACTTTCCCGCACAGCAAATTACTTTGACTGCGCTAGGTATTTTTATTTCGGTATGGTTTGCTTGTAGTGCAATCAGATTTCACAAACAGATCGAAGAGTATTCTTTAATTTGGCCAAAGACTACTGTTACTCTTAATCAAATAGCGACAACCGCACCACTATATCGGCTTAATCGTTTGGGTGATGCGATTGAAGCGTTGAACGTTGAGTGGGTAGGGGATATTGAAACAATTAAACAAAGTCTATTAAAACAGGGTTGGAAGATGCAGCCCGCAAAAATTAATTCCATAAATATTGTTAAAGGATTATTTGACTCATCGGCTATTTATCATTTGCCAATTTTTCCACAGCTTTACCACAATAAACCTGTAGTGTTATTACTGACTAAAGAGACGGGTCAAGATAATACTATTTTAATGTTACAATTATGGGAATCAGACATTAGCCTAAGCGATGTTAATTCACCACTATGGGTTGGATCAGTTGAGTATTATCACCCAGATTCTCACCTATTGTCTTTTAATAATTTTAAGCATAAACCAGAATTTATAGGAGCCACAGAGATTCTTACTACATATTTAAAAGATTTTAACGTAGGGCACAAAGTTTATTTACAAAAACAACAGCCATTAAAAATGGTAGAGCTGCATTGGAATGGTAAATTACTAGTGATTCGACCTAAAACCAAAGCCATTTTTCACAAAGAAAAACATAAAATATGAATATAAATAATTCAAAAGACATTTCCACAAATATCATTTGGCTGCTTTTCTCTGTAGCTGCTATTAGCTTTATTTTTACATTGAATTTACCACATATCGGTGAAGAGGGCGTTTATACTGTGAGCTCGTTTGAAATGTGGTATCACAAACATTATTTGTATCCTATGTTGTATGGCGAATCCTATGGCAGACCGCCATTATTTAATTGGCTTATTCTTGCTTTAACCAAGGTTGTAGGTTGGCCGCATATGTTATTGGCGTCGCGTTTAATAACCGTGATCGCCACTGTTGGTACCGGTTTGATGACCGCATGGCTTGCGCAAAATATTTTTCATGATAAGCGATTGGCTGCGTTTTCCGCCTTGGCTTATTTAACTAGTGATATTTTGCTTTATCATGGTTGGCTTGCCTATGCTGATCCATTGTTTGGTTTTTGTATTTTTACCGCCATAGCTTGTTTGTGGGTAGCGTGTGAACGCAGAAGTTTTTGGTTGCTGTCAGTGGCAATGCTGAGCTTGATTGCTGCTTTTCTTACCAAATCACTCACAGCATACATATTTTACATAACAGCATTCATAGTTTTATTGGGATTAGGTAAGCGCAAATTTTTATTACATCCCGTGAGTATTATTTTGCATCTAATGGTCTTGTGTGTACCATTGTTTTGGACAATTCTTACTCATGATCCTGGCAAGAGCCGCTTACTTAATGATATTTTGTACTGTATCTTGGATGAAAGAGGTATTAACATAACAAGGTATTTGGTTAAATTTATTACATTTCCACCTGAGATTTTTGTTAGAATGTTACCGCTTAGCGCGCTTGCCGCTTATTATTTTTGGCGTAATTATGAAAAGCCAAAAGCAGAGCATAAAAACGCCATGACGTTTTTAGTTTTATTTGTTGGTATTAGTTTTTTACCTTACTGGATCTCATCGAAACATGCATCGCGCTACGTATTACCTTTATACCCTTTTATAGCATTGTGGTGCTCCTATATTGTTTGCAGTGTCAATGCGCAGGCAATGCGTATTGCATTGTATTGGTTTAGCGCAATTATAATTATTAAATATGTTTCTATTGTATTTTGGTGGTCAAATTACCCAGCATTTTATGGGTGTGGCGGCAGTGATTATATCCAGATTGCACGGGATGTTGTTGTGCGAACAAATAATTTTCCATTATACACAAATCACTATCTTGCGATGNATAGTGTACTTGATATTGCCAATGTTTTACGGTATCCATTAGCTCCTGTACGCAAAGCTAGCTTAATTTCGTCCGCAGAAAAAAATTATTTTGTTCTTACCAAACATGCCAAGTTTGATAATTTTAATTTGGGCAAAATAATTCAAGGGTATTCATTGGGAAAAGGCGGTGAACTTTATTTGCTGTGTTATGGGAAAGCATGTTTTTAATGTTTTGCGAGGTTTCTAAAAAATTATGAATTGTGAAAAAACTACAAGCACATTTGAGCTTGCAAGTAAAGTTTGTGCAGTTATGACTGCTGCGGCAATTGTTCTTTCGACAACTGCTACCGGTGTATTATTTCCAGCCATTGTATTGTTTGGTTTAGCCGCAGGGAATTGGCGAATGAAATTTAAGCAAATTATTCTCAATCCTGTTGCCATAGTGTTTTTACTTTTTTATGCATTATTTCTTGTTGGTGCTTTTTATTCCACCGCCGCGTGGCCAGATATGTTATTAATGTTTCGCAAATACGATAAATTTTTATTTGCTGTTTTGTTTATTCCTTTATTTACTGAAGAGCGTTGGCGTAGTTATGCTGTTAATGCTTTTTTGGCAGCAATTTTTGTAATGCTTATAGCATCATATTTAAGGGCTTATGGTTGGTTGCACTATGGCGTGCAAAATGGGGTTGTTGAAGTTTTTAGAAATAGTATTCAGTTTAACTTCTTAATGGCTTTTGCTTCTTATTTATGCTTGTTCAAGGTTGTGATTGACTATCGTTATCGTTGGTTATGGGTAACTTTTTTATTGGGTATTGTTTATACGATTTTGTTTCGTAGCATTGGGAGATCTGGTTATTTTGTTTTTGCTGGTTTGGTGGCTTTGTTTTTTTTCCAAAAACTGCGTTGGCGTGGATTATTAGTAGCGATTATAAGTACAACGGTGCTTTTTAGTTTAGCTTTTGTTTTTTCGCCGACATTTAAATATAGAATCAAGGCAGTTGTTAGTGATGTTAAAGTATATAGTCAAAATGATAATACATCTGTTGGTCTACGTATGTCGTTTGTGGAAAACAGTGTAAAATTAATTAAAGCCCACCCTGTTTTTGGTACGGGTACTGGCAGTTTTGCTCATGAATATGCTGCCATTAATCATAATCCTATCCATAACCCCCATAACGAATATATTTACATTACTGTGCAGTTTGGAGCGTTAGGTTTGGTGATGTTATTATTGCTTTTTGGAATTCCTCTTTGGTATAGCCGATTTTTGCCAGACGAGTGCAAGTATATTGCGCGTGGTGCCATTGTTGGAATAATGCTTGGTTGCTTGGCTAACTCCTGGTTGCTAGATACTACTCAGGGACATTTTTATGCATATTTTATTGTTTTGGCTTTTTCTGCTTTTCCAATCAAAAAAATAAATAACCCATTAATGTAATTATAATTGAGTATATTTTTAATGATATCGAGAAAACTGAAACTATCTGTTATTGTTTCTACATTCAATAGACCAGAAGCATTAGATTTGATTTTGACCGCTTTATCTCATCAAACTGGTAAAAATTTTGAAGTAATAATTGCTGATGATGGTTCTGAGAATGAAACCAGAGAACTTATAGATAAGGTTAAAGATAAAGTCGATTTTAAAATTACTCATATATGGCAGGAGCATAAAGAATTTCGAGCGGCCGCTATAAGAAATAAAGCTATAGTTGCATCTAGTGGAGAGTATTTACTTTTTATAGACGGCGATTGTGTTCCTAATATTGATTTCATAAATACTCATCTAAATTTAGCAGAAAAAAATTATTTTGTTTCAGGTAACAGAATACTACTATCCAAAAAATTCACTGATCATGTATTAAAGATGCATGTTCCAATATATAAGTGGAATATATTGCAATGGTTGCAAGCTCTTTTTAAGGGAGATATTAATAGAATTTTGCCTCTTATATCACTAAATAAGCTATTATATCCTCGTTATAAACTTTCTCATAAATGGCAAGGCGCAAAGACTTGTAATTTGGGAGTTTGGAAAAAAGATTTTTTAGCTGTTGGTGGTTTTGATGAAAGGTATTGTGGTTGGGGATATGAAGATTCAGACTTGGTGGTTCGCTTGATGCACAATAAAATTTTGCGCAAAGACGGACGTTTTACTGCTCCAGTTTTTCATTTATGGCACCCTCTGAGTTCGCGCACTAATGAGTCTGAAAACTATAAAAGGTTGGAAGAAATTATTAAGTCTTCTAGAATAGATCTTTAAAAAAATAACTTATAATTTAGCAAGTCCCGAGCTGTAAATAAAAACCCATAATTCAACACTTTTAGAAGATAATTGAAAATATTTTTCGTAAACTGTCGTAGAAATAGCAAAAGCCTGATTAGTTAACTGCTCTGGGTATAACCAGATGCTCGCGCGCAATTTTGGCGGCTATTTTAACCCAGATATATTACCCGTGGCGCTGTTCTTGGAATAATGCTTGGTTGCTAGATACGACTCAAGGGCATTTTTATGTGTATTTTATTGCTCTAGGTTTTTCTGCTCTTCAAGTCAAGACAAAAAAAGCAAGAAAGGCTTACTTGAATGTATAGATAAGAATGAGCATGTAATAGAATGGCGCAAAATTTTATGTTTCATATACAGCCAACGTATTTTGTATGAATTTAGATGCGGAAAATGATTCTACCGCTTTTTTCCTCGCATTTTTGCCCATTATAATTAAAGACTGAGGGTTGCTTATAATTTTTATAATGCAATTTTTAATGCTATCTATGTTCTTGGACTTAACCACGTAGCCATCAATAGAATCGGTAATATTTTCAGGAAGACCTGCGTAATCTGAAACTATAACTGGTTTCCCCATGGCCATCATTTCTCTACAAGCAAAAGAAATTGTTTCTACTGCATAAGATAAAACAAAACCAACATCCATAATCGCCACTACCTCTCTAACATCAGGCAACAATCCGGTTAGAATTAGGTTATTTTTTAGATTATAATTTTGAATATAAGTTTCTATTTCTGTTGAAAAGGGCATATTACCAGCAACAATTACTTTTATATTCTTTAGTGTCTGTGTTGGAAGTTTTGATATTGCTTCTAATAATAAAGGCCATCCTTTATATAGGCCAGTACCAGCAATACTGCCAAATACCAGATCATCTGCTTCTATTCCATATTTTTTTCTTAACATTGGCACTAAAGCTTCATCGTAAGGCCTAAAAAAATCTATATCTACACCGTTATAAATAACTGTAGTAACTGTCTTAATAGATGAAAACATCTTTCTTGTATTTTCGCTTACAGTAATAATATGGTCCGTAAAATAACGATACCTTAATTTCGCTCCAAACTTAATTGGGAGCGAATTGTGTTTAGTAAAGATAATCTTTGGTTTCTTTTGAACTAAAAGGATGGCCAATATTATTAAAGAATGATCCTTCGATCCGTTTACATGAACAACATCAAATTGTTCTTTGGTTAAAAATCGTTTTAACTCTAATATTTTTTTACACAAATCCAAAAAATTATTTAAGCGAAAATTGAAGTTAAAAGGAAATGTTTTTACGGTATTAATAATAGCAACTTTTTTGAGAAGCAAACTATCCTTTGGAGCAGCCACAACAATGTTATGGGCAGTTAAACCCTTACAAAGTGTAAATATATAAGTATCGTGTCCTCCTCCATATTGTTCATGAAAATTAGTAAAAAGTAATTTCATATAATATTTCTTTCTCCAACCTTCTTACGAATGTGGTACGTTTTCAATTAATTGCTCTGGGTATAACCAGATGCTCGCGCGCAATTTTAGCTACTTTAACCCAGTCAACTATAGTCCCACGATTTTTATTAGCCGCAGTTATAACATCAAAAACTGATTTTAAGTTTTCACCCATTTCAAGGCGTTGCTCAAATAATGGCATATGCGCTTCTAAATATAGTTTTTTGCCAGACCACCCGGCTTTATAAGGTTTGTTTATAGTAACCACACGAGTACCAATATCGACCAAATTATATAATTGCTCAATGTCTTTTTCATACAAACGAATACATCCAGCAGTTCCTCTGCGACCAACCATATCTGGCAAATTGGTACCGTGAATTAGATAAGCAGTGGTTGCTAATCTTAGTTTATATTTTCCAAGTGGATTATCCGGACCTGCCGGAATCACACGCGGACCTTTAATGCCAATCGATTTGCGAAATCTATAAACTGATTCTGGTATCACCCATTTGGGGTCTTTAATTTTTTCCACCACAGTAGTTGTACCTATTGGCGTTTCCCAATCTTCTTTACCGATACCAATTGGAAAAATATAAAATTTATTGCCATGTTTTGGACGGTAATAAAGCCGCATTTCAGCTAAATTAATTACTATAGTATTCCACTTAAGTTCAAGCGGTAAAATATACTGTGTTGGTACGACTAGGATAGTGCCAACTGGTGGATCATCAGGATTGACTCCCGGATTGGCTTCATATAGTTCGTAGTAGCCGATGTCAAATTTCTCTGCAATATCGGATAAATTTTCTTCATTCGAACTTACTTGAGCCGTCTGATATTCGCCAATTAAAGCATCTCCTGGTTTAGGTAAGTTAAAAGTCAATCCATAACTAATAGCTGGAAAAATCAAAATTGCAATCGAAATAAAAAATGTGCGCATATATCTCATACCTGGTTATTTTTTTTCTTATCCATCTCCAAAAGCTTCCTCACCTCGCGATCAAAAAGTGCTTTGTGTCGTATTCCTTGCTATCTACAGCAGTTATTCGGAAATTCCTAACAACTGAATTTTCATCCAATTCACCACTTTCAAATATGTTTTTGAGGTGCTCGTTTACTGTTGGAACACTCACATCAAAAAGCTCAGCAATCAGCTTTTGCGTCAGCCAAACATTTTCATCTTCGATTCTAACGCGAATTTTTTGCTCATTACCAAAAGCTTGATATATGGTAATTTGTGGTTTGTTAGTTTCTTCTTTCATACTTAATATTCAGCATGCTTCGATGTACGCGGAAAAGGAATGGTATCGCGAATATTTTGTATGCCTGTTACATACATAATCATGCGTTCAAGTCCCAAACCAAAACCTGCATGAGGAACACTGCCATAACGGCGCAAATCTAAATACCACTTGTAAATTTCTTTATTTAAATGCATCTCGTCCATACGCGCGCATAACACATCATAACGTTCTTCGCGTTGACTGCCACCAATAATCTCACCGATTCCTGGAACTAAAACATCCATGGCAGCAACCGTTTTACCATCATTGTTCAAGCGCATATAAAAACCTTTTATTTCTTTGGGGTAGTTCATCAAAATCACTGGACCATGAATTAGTTCTTCTGCCAAATAGCGTTCGTGCTCTGTTTGTAGATCCAAACCCCATACAACCTGAAATTCGAATTTTTTGTTGGATTTTTGCAAATGCACAATTGCATCAGTGTAATCCATATATTCAAATTCGCTCGCTATGATTTTTTCTAAGCGTGCAATACAATCTTTATCAACTCGTTTGGCAAAAAATTCCATATCATCTTTACGTTCTTCAAGTACAGCTTTAGCTAAATAACGAATCATATCTGCGGCGAGCTTAGCATTGGCTGTCAGATCGGCAAATGCTATTTCAGGCTCAACCATCCAAAACTCGGCTAGATGCCTGCTCGTGTTTGAGTTTTCGGCGCGAAATGTTGGACCAAAAGTATAAACTTTGGACAAAGACTCACAATAGGCTTCAACATTCAATTGACCAGATACAGTTAAAAATGCTTCGCGGCCAAAAAATTCTTTAGCGAAATCTACTTTTCCATCTGGCTTTAAAGGAATCTTGGCACTATCTAATAAACTAGTCACGCGCAACATTTGACCAGCACCTTCGCAGTCACTTGAAGTAATAATTGGGGTATGGATCCAATAAAATCCACGTTCGTGAAAAAATCGATGAATTGCCATGGCAAGACAATGTCTAATACGCGTGGCTGCACCAATGATATTAGAGCGTGGACGCAGGTGTGCATATTCGCGCAAATACTCGAGCGTATGGTATTTGGGCGAAATAGGATAAGTATCGGGATCATCAACCCAACCTACAACCTCTATGCTTTCTGCCTGGAGCTCCACCGGTTGACCTGCAGCAGGGGAGGCCACTAATTTTCCGGTGGCAACTATGGAGCAGCCAGTAGTGAGTTTTAAAATTTCTTGTTGATAATTTGTAAGTGTATTAGCCGCAACCACTTGTAGTGGTTCGAATCCAGAACCATCGCTTAAAGCGATAAAAGAAACTCCGGCTTTGGAATCACGGCGGGTTCGCACCCAACCATGAGCCGTAATAGTCGAATCAACAGGAATTTTACCAGCAAGTAAATCCGCTGTTGCGTATGTTGATTGGTGTGTTTTTTGCATATGTTTCTCAATATTATATTTAAATAAATCCACACGCCGAAGGCGTAAATGCTTTACCAGCCCAGCCTAAGACCAGCGCTGTTTGCGGGTCGCAGGGCTGGGTAGCTGTTGTGTATATTGATTGGTGTTGCATATCTACCTCAGAACATTTTTTACAAATGGTATTGTTAATTTCCTTTGTGCTGCAAGCGCCGCTTGATCCAGTTGATCGAGCGTTGCAAATAAACTTTTAGTATCGCGCGCATAATGGTGTAATAAAAACTGTGCCACTACATCATTTAATTCTAGACCGCGTAATTTGGCACGTAATTTCAATCCTTGTATTTTTTCAACATCGTTTAAAACTTGCACTTCAAAAATCAAGCCACTGGTCATGCGCGATTTTAAATCAGAAAGCACCAAAGGCAAAGCTAGCGGCGCAACATTAGCGGTAATAACTATTTGTTTACCATGTTCCACTATTTTATTAAAACAGTGGAAAAACTTTTCTTCCCATACGACATTACCTGCGATCAAATTTAAATCATCAACGCAAAGTAAATCTAATTTTTCTAAGTCCTCAAGCATTTTTGGATCAAGCTGTGTGGCTTCTTCAAGCGGCAAATAAGCCGCAGCGTGGTCATGTTCGCCAAACAACTGACAGAGTGCACTTAATAAATGACTTTTACCAGCGCCATGTTTTCCCCAAACATAAACAAAATGCGTTTTATTGTCTGCATCTAAATTACAGAGCACATTAATTAACTGCTTATTTGCACCGACAAAAAAATTAACAAAAGTCGCAGCGTCTTTAAGGCACAGGTTTAGCGCCAATTGCTTGAGGTTGTTCATTGCTTACAATAACCCATTTATAATCTAAATCAATACCAACTTGGGGATTAGCATTGCGTACCAATTTATTTTGTGCATCAAGAGCCGCTGCCAATGCTTGTTTATCACCCTTAGCATTTACACTTAATTCAACTTCTGTAGGGTTAATTTTAATTAAGTCTATTTGAGCAATTTGGCTGAAAGCAGTCAAGTAGTGCACAACTTCATTATATTGATCCAATCCGCTAACATTAGTAACCCGTAATATTAGCTTTTTTGATTGATTATTTGGCGGCACACCTGTAGTGCTTAGTGTGATAGCGCCTATTGCTTGCGTGATAACACTATCGATAGTCGTACCAGAAAAATTAAAAGTATCGCTTTTGCCATTGCGTAGTAATAGCCATTGGCTGGTCCATACATTATTTGCAGTTGGTTCTTTAACACAACCAGCAACAATAATACGAGTCCCATAACGCTGTGAAGCATCTTTAATGGTAGCAGCATTCAAATTACAAATATCATCAGCTTTAATACTACTGGTATCCTGTAGATCAGATATTGGAAACATTATTGATGCGCCGAAATCTTGCGCATTTTTCTTTAAAATGGGCACTATTACATCATTGCTACTTTCGTTTTCCATAATTTTATTACCAGGTGTAGCAACCTTAACCAACCATACTAAAGTCTGTTGTTTCTCGGTTTTTTGTTCTGGTTTTGTTGTTTGTTGTAAAAACTGTTTTATTGCTGCTTGGTCAAATTGAACTCGTAAAAACAGGGCTTGTTGATTAACAGAAGCGCCGGCAATGCTGTGAGTTACATAACTATAGCTCTGGACATAAATACTTGGATTAGAAAGTGCAACTTTAATTGTTGCCAAAGTGGTTATTTTTGGGTTGCCACTATTTTTAATCAATAATTGATCCAGTGCTTTGATAAAAGCTTGTTTACGTTCGTTTTCACTTTCGTTATTTACTTGCAGTTCTATCTCGCTAATTAGATTCGCAGCCGGCGGCGGAGGAGAAATCGCTTGCGGTTGTGTTGTTTGTAGAGCAAAAATATTGACTACTAAAGTTAGCAACGCTACATTAACGCAGGCTAGTATATTTCTTTTTATTATTTTATTTTTCATAACCGCTGGATTATAGTAAGGTTTTTATTTATTTGGCATCAAAACACCGGTAGCCGCAGGCTTTAGCCTGCGTGTCTAGCGTTGATAGATGCCACGGTAACGCAGGCTAAAGCCTGCGACTACCGGATTTTTCAATTTTGCCAATACATCTTGTTTATATGGTAAAAAAATATCATAGAAATGATGACTTGGCACTAAAATTAAGTATAATGATGAAAAATAACGTAATTAGTGTATTGAGGTTTTTATGGTTAAATCTGAGCTTATCACACGTATTGTAGGCAAATTTCAACAATTACCTGAAAATGATGTTGAGTTGGGTATTAATCAAATTATAGAGTACATGAGTGATACTTTAGCCAAAGGCAGTCGTATAGAGGTTCGCGGCTTTGGTAGCTTTTCGCTCCATCACCGTCCTTCCCGCAATGCACATAATCCTCGCACTGGTGAAAAAGTAGTGACCATGCCAAAATATGCACCTCACTTTAAACCAGGCAAGCAAATTCGTGACCGAGTTAACGAATCGCGTCTTAAAAACATCCCGATTGTGCAAGATTTTAGAGAAGAAAATCAGACTTAAGTTTTATTTTGTTGTAGCTATCACTTTAAAATCCGGTAGGTGCGAGTTTTTAGCCTAGGGACACGGGGAGCATGTTTGCTTAAGCTATGTTTTTAAAACTTAAAGTAAATTCAGTATATTCTCCTCCCTTAGAATCACAAACTATGTCTCCGCCATATGATTGCATTGTTATTTTACAAAATGGCAGACCTAAGCCAGTCCCTTCGCTGTTTTTACTGCCAAATTGTTGAAATATAGATTCAAGTTTTTTGTCAGAAATTCCAGATGCAGTATCTTTAAAAATTAAGTAATTGAATTCTTTACCCATCTGCAAGTTAATATACATCTTACCTTTCTCAGCATCCTTAATTGTCTTGAGGGCATTTTTTACAAGATTAAATAGTACATGCTTGGTAAGGAGTTGGTTGCCCATATAGTTAAAGTCTATGCCAGCATCATTCCATATCAAAAGTTCTCGTTCACCCTCAAGAAAGGGGTATTCCTTTTCAACCTCATTAATGCAAGAGACAATTGAAATTGATTGAAAATTTTTGCAATCTTGGTCGGTTTTGCCAAGTATACTACGAAGCTTGATTAATAGCATATTGACAATACTACTGGCATTATAAATAGTAACCTTTATTTTTTTAATAAAATCTACAATATGCTTTTTCTGCTCTGTTTTATCAGTACCATTGAGTAAGTTTTTTAATTCTAGTTGTAAATTATCAACATACATGCTGATAGATGCTAAAGGGTTTTTTACCTCATGCGCTATGCTTCCGGATAACATTTCTATAGCTCGAGTAATTTTCTCATTGACCTCTTTTTCTTTTTGTAATAGTTCTGCTTTTCTACGATCGGTAATATCAACAGTGCTTCCAATAACACCTACTACTTCCATTTTTTCGTCATATAATGGACTTTTTGAGGATAATTGTATAAGTTCACCCCCTTCTGGTATCATGATAGTTTCTTCTAAAATAAGGTTTTTTTTATTTTCCATTATATACAGATCATTTTTTCTGTATTTATCAGCCACTTCTTTAGTAAAAATGTCATAATCAGATTTTCCAATAATATTATTTATAGTAGCATTTGGTGCTAAATTAGTATTACGTAATTGATGTACTGCATAGGCGCTATGTCCCAAATAATAACCATCTTTGTCTTTCCAATATATACTTGATGGAATATTATCAACGACATTTCTAAGCAAATAGCATTCTTTTTCTAAAAAAGATTTTCTCAACAAATAAAAATTTTTTTGTAATTCATTGGGTGTACTATCAGATTGCTCAGATTGTTTTATTGCATCATTTTCTTTTTTAGCAAATAAAGTATGCAGACAAACATCATGGTCTGCAGCCCATCCTTTTGCTATATCAAATACTAGCTCTGGTTTTTTTAGTGTCCTACGTTTTATTGCGAATTGATTTTTTGATAGCAACCACAAGCTATAATCTAAATTATTTACATTTTTAGTTTGGGAAGAATGATGAAATTTTATTAATAATCTATCAATAAACTTCATTTTATCTTCTGTCTCTAAATCTTCAAGCACCTGTTGTTCAGCACCCTCAATATTTAACTTTAAATAATCAACTTCATGTTTTATATACTGTGATAGCTTTACGGCATTTACTTTTATTAAACTTGATGTAGACCTTTGTAAGCCCCATTCTCTGATAACTGAGCTCCCTCTGGTATCAACATCATCTGCTTCTAAATTAAATTCCCCAAAAAAGTCTATTTCACCTTCTTTATTGGTCAATGCCATATTAACGACTGTTACATTGTTGAACTCATTAACTTTTATGTTTTTTTGTAACAATTCAAAAGAGTATGGATGTGCTTCAAAGCATAATATATTTGAGTTGGGATAAAACATTTTAAAAAAAATAGTAGCCATTCCAACTTCACTACCAGCATCTATTATAAATGGATTATCCTTATCAATATGAAAATAATAAGCCATATTTAAAAACACTTCTTCTAAGGTTTGTATAGCAGATAACTTGCTGCTGTAATAGATCTTATATTTATCAAGTAAAATTCTTTTTTCTTTATTATCAAAATACAAATCAATATTAGCTTCTTTAAATAGCTCAATAAGTTTTTTACATTTTTTTTCAATCGTCATATCAGCACTGGTATTATGCATCATTTTCATAAGTTATAAGTCTCCTAATAATTTTTTAAAATTAAGACATCTTCTCAAATTATTGTCATATTAAACATATTCAAATGTTTAGTCGGGTTAATTGAACATTTACTTAAAATCGCTGAATAGTTATGTTTTGTTTCAGCGGTAAAATTCCAGCCAAGTCACCGATAACATTTACTAGTTCAGTATTATTCGGCTTTTCTCCAAAAATCATCGTCGCGTGGCGTGCAATGAAATTTACCCTCCATTTTGTCTAGCATAGTATCGTACCGGGTGCAACTGAGTTGTCTATTTGGATCTTGTGGTTGTGATGGCGATGTATTTGCACAGCCTAGTAAATAAAAAACAACCAAGCAAATCGCTAAAAATTTTTTATACATAAATGACCTAAGTTTTATTTTGTTTTAACGGTAGAATCCCAGCCAAATCACCAATAACATTTACTAGTTCAGTATTTGCGGGTATGACAATTTTAGAATTGCTGGCAAGAGAATTTTCTACCACCTCAAGTTGCTTAAGAATCTGTGCATTACCAACAAAATACTTTTGCGCGGACTCGTTGACCAAGCGGATTGCCTCGGCTTCACCTTCGGCAGCGAGAATTTTAGCTTGTTTTATTCCTTCGGCTTTTTTGATTTCTGCGCGGCGCATGCCATCAGCATCAGTTTCTCTGGCGGTCGCAAAATCAATTGCAGCGATTTTTTCATTTTCGGCTTTAACCACTTTATTCATAGTCTCTTGAACATCTTTTGGCGGATCGATTTCTTTGATTTCCGTACGAACAATTGCAATACCCCAACTGTCAGTTTCCTCCATAAGAGTTTTATGCAGTTCATTATTAATTTTACCGCGTTCACTATTGGCCGATTTTAAAGTTAGAGTTCCAATAATGTTACGTAACGTGGTACGAGCTAAATTTACGATTTGAAAATCATAGCTATTAACTCGGTATTGACTGTTTTTAACACTTTCTTCGTCGAGTTTTACTTTGAAGTAAACCTGTGCATCAACTTTGGCATTAAGATTATCAAAAGTTATTATTTCTTGAGGTTCAGCATTTGCCATTTGTTCGGTGACATTGACAATAAAAATTCTTTCCATGCTTGGTATCAGCCAATGAAAACCAGGGTTAGCAAATCGATTATATTTGCCTAGCCTTTCAATTATACCGCGATGCGTAGGGCGAACAATTCGAATGCCGGAAATAAACACAAAAAATACAAAAACCAAAAGTGCCAAAATAGCGGTAGTAGTCATGGTTGCCTCATTATGATAATGTTTTTTTAAAATCTAAGTCTATTTTAAAGTAATTTGAAAACCCTGTCTGCATTTTTAGTAATATTGATTTCAATCTCCGTCTTTTTCCCGGTATAGCAATATTTTTAACTCTTGCTACGATTACCGGGCTTCATTTATTAATTAAATTTAAAGGAGAACAATATGTATATATTACGTAATTTAGTTTTTATTTTTGGGTTTTTGATTTTTGCCGCTGGTGCAAATGCTTCGACTAGCAACTCTATAAAATTGCCAGATCAAACTCCACCCGTCAAAGTGGCTGCTCCAGAAAGTGCTGCTACGCGTGTGAATATTAATTCTGCTGATGCTATAATTTTACAAAAAATTAAAGGTTTCGGTAAGAAGAAAGCACAAGCGGTGATTGAGTATCGCGCTAAAAATGGCGCTTTTGGCTCGATTGAAGATTTATTAAAAGTTAAGGCTCGTGGTTTAAACAAAAAATGGCTCGATAAAATCAGCAATTTTTTAACTGTGTAATTGTAAACCAAAAGGCCGGTTTGATTTTAGAACCTGTTATCAATCCGGCCTTTTCATCTTGCATTAATAGCACTACTTATAATTTCATAAACATTCTTTGATAGATTGGGCTCTTGGCTGATCCGTGCCAATTGCAGCTGCAATAGTTGCTGCCGCTTTTTGTCGAGCTTGTGTCCATGAGTTAAAGGCATAACAATTGCAGCTGCTAGCTGCGGGTTAAATTTATCAATCGTAAGAACTTGATCAGTCAAAAATTCGTAGCCAGCACCACTTGCCTTATGAAAGTTGATATGATTGCTTTCGCAAAATGTACGGATTAATGCATATACTTTATTGGGGTTTTTAATATTAAATGCTGCATGCTGGGTTAGTTTTTGTATGCGCTGCAATGTCCCAAGTAACTTTATAGTGGCATTGAGAGCTAACCATTTGTTAACCAAATTTGGGTGGTCTTGCCATTTTTGATAATGGTCTTCTAAAATTTGTTCGCGTTTGGAGTAATTGGAGTTCGCAATAGCCGTTAGACAAGTCAACATATCAGTCATGTTGTTTGCTTGATCTAGCTGCTCTAGACAGACATCGAATACTTCCTGGGTATTCAAATGCATTAGGTAACTAAGGCAAATATTTTTTAAACTACGTTTGCCGGTAGAAATAGCATCAAGACCGTAATGCCCAATTTCATTGTTATTTTTATAACATGCAAGCAATTCATTTTTTAATGCTTGCGCAAGCTCCAATTTCAGAAATTCACTAACATAATGTATGGTTTCGATACTGTTTTGTGGTAATGAATCGAGTAAAAAGCCTTCTGTCGGGATCTGTAGCATTTGCACTACCAATGCTATGTCAATTTTAGGATTGTTAATTATAGTTTTAAATGCATCTACTAATATTGGGGGTAGGGCACATGGCTGACTTACGCGCACACAATCACATAAGCGCTGCGAGATGTTTAATAGCAATTGTTGACTAGCATCCCAAGCGTTGATGGGGTCTTGGTCGTGGCACATCAACAACAATAATTCATCGTCAGTATATGAATATTCAATTTTAATTGGCGCCGAAAAATTACGCGCTAAAGAAGGTATTGGTTTGGTTATAATATTTGGGAAAGAAAAAATCAGCTCGTTTTTATCGATAATTAAAGTTTCAGTCTTGGCATTAGTACCATCTGGGCTAATTAACCCGATAGTTAATGGTATATAAAAATCTTTTGTAGTTTTTTGATGTGTTTGTTTTATTTTTAAAGTATAATTTTTGTCGGCAGTAAAAGCATCGTTTATGATTAATGTGGGTGTTCCTGCTAGGTCGTACCATAATTTAAATTGATCTAAATTAGTTTTGGTAACCCAAGCAGCAGTTTGTAAAAAATCTTCAATAGTAACTGCTTGTCCATCAAACTTAGCTAAAAATTCTTTCATAATTTGTTGAAAAGTTGCTCGACCAAAAATAGTACACAACATACGGGCTACTTCTGCACTTTTGTAATACACCGTGACTGTGTAGAAATTATCGATGGCAATATATGATTGCAGACGTATTGGATGTGAATGTGGTCCAGAATCTTCAGCAAATTGTCTAGCACGGATGGTTTTTATGGAGTTAATTCGATTAATTGCTTGGCCATATATATCTTCCATAAACAATTGTTCGCGCAGAGTAGTCAGGCCCTCTTTTAAACCTATTTGAAACCAGTTACGACAAGTAACGCGGTTGCCGGTCCAGTTATGAAAATATTCATGAGCAATAACCGCGGTTACTTTATTAAAATCAGCATCAGTGGAAATAGTTGGCGATGCAAGTAATACATTGCTATTAAAAATGTTTAAACTTTTGTTTTCCATAGCGCCAAAAATAAAATCATTAACCGCTACGATTTGATAAATATCCAAATCGTATTCTAAGCCAAAAGTTTGTTCTTCCCAAACCATGGCTTGTTTTAAGGAGAACATAGCATGATGGCATTGTTCCAATTGTTTCGCTTCAGCAAATATACGTAATGTGACTTTGCGACCAGAAGTAGTTGTATGATAATCTTCGATCCAGCCATATTTCCCCGCAACTAAAGCAAATAAATAAGCGGATTTGGGAAATGGATCTTGCCAAGCGGCAGAGTGCTGGTTGTTCGGTAACTCGCTTGTAGCGATTAAATTACCATTTGATAGCAACACCGGATAATTAATTTTATCTGCAATAATTGTTACGGTAAATTTAGTTAGGATGTCAGGCCGATCAATAAAATAAGTTATGCGCCGAAAACCAAGAGGTTCGTTTTGTGTGCAAAAATTGCCATTAGTTAAATATAATCCAGAGCAAGTTAAATTTTGTTCTGGGTGAATTTTAACTATTGTTTCTAAGATAAAATCATCTGGTACTTGTAGAATACTTAGGTGTTCTGGGGTTATTTTATAATCGGTATCAGACAGCAATCGTTCGTTTAGTTTAATTGCTTGTAGGTTTAAATTTATGCCATCAAGTGTTATTGCGGCGTCGTTGTTTATGGCGTTTGGGTTACGCTTAATGTGCAGTTTCGCATTAACTATAGTTTTTTTAGGATCAAGAACAAACTGCAGGTCTGCAGTTTCAATAAGAAATGTAGGTGGAGTATAGTCTTTTAAAAAAGTACTTTTATGTATATTGTTTTTCATTTGTTCTCCCATAAGCATTTTCCGGCCTTTTTTTTAATTATTGTTAGAAGAGCTTGGTGCGCTATAGTTTCCGTATTATTGGCAAGTACGATTGGCAATGCTGGCCTGTTTTTGCTTATTTTTTGCAGAACTGTTTTGCTAGCTTCTTCGGCCTGAGTAAGTTCACTATCTGCAAACAAGCTTCCTTGCCCCCCGGTCATTAATAAATAAGTTTCTGCCAGTAATTGTGCATCGAGCAGGGCGCCATGAAGTTTGCGCGAGCTCAAATCAATTTTATAGCGTTTGCATAAGGCATCTAAAGTGTTGCGTTGTCCCGGAAACATTTTGCGTGCCAAAACCAAGGTGTCAAATATAGTCGCATAAGTATCGAGTGACTTAGCAGTTTGAGTTAAGAGGCGCATTTCATGGTTGATAAAACCAACATCAAAAACAGCATTATGTGCGATTAATTCGGCTCCATTGATAAAGCCTAAAAAATCGCTCAGGATATCAGCAAAAATAGGTTTATCATGCAAAAATTCATTAGTAATACCATGAATTGCTAGCGCCTCAGCTTCAACCTCGCGCCCAGGATTAATATAACGATGAAAATTATTACCTGTGAGTTTACGGTCAATTAATTCAACACAACCAATTTCAATAATACGATGGCCTTTTGCTGGTTCAAGACCGGTAGTTTCAGTATCGATTATTATTTGTCGCATGTATATATTCTATTTATTAATTTTTTATTGCTTTATGATTGTATTTGGTGTCATGGTAGCCGCAGGCTAAAGCCTGCGGCTACCGAATTTAATTATAACATTTTTACAATCCTAGCTATTCTTTTTAGGCTTAACCAAATTATCAATCGCTTGGTTCGCCAACTGATCAGCTAATTCATTTTCTGAATGGCCACTGTGTCCTTTGACCCAATGCCAACTGATTTTGTGTTGTTTTGCAAGTGTATCTAACTGCTGCCATAAATCCACATTTTTTACCGGTTTTTTATTGCTGGTGTGCCAACTCTGTTTCTTCCATTGGATTAACCATTCGGTAATACCTTTGCGTACATATTGTGAATCAGTAGTAACTTTAATGGCGCAAGATTTTTTTAGGGCTTCGAGTGCTTTAATAACCGCAGTTAACTCCATGCGGTTGTTGGTGGTTAAAATTTTGGCGCCATTTAGATGCTTTTCGTGTTTATCATAGCGTAAAATTGCACCCCAACCACCTGGACCAGGATTGCCGCGACATGCACCATCAGTAAAAATTTCTACAGGTATTAGTTTTTGTTGTTGCATTGGCTACTTCTTGCTGGTTTAGGTAATGTTTTTGCGGTTTTAAAATATTTTACAAATGAGAATAGAGGCTTAATTGGGGTTAGTGTTGTATGGGTTTTTTGCGCGATAAACATATAACTTGCTCCACAATATGGCCAAAAGATTTGTCCAAGACCCTCTAGAAATAATAATCGTTCAACACTTGTGCTTGGTGGCCGGAAATAAAAAGTTTTATAATCGCCAATGCTAAAACCGATTTTGGCTAATAAGTGACGCATGTGCCTAGGACTAATCCAATTACCAAACCATGGAACTTCCTTTTGTTTTTGCCACAAAGGCGCCATACCCCAAAGGCTGTATGGATTAAAACCAAAAATTATGACATAGCCATTGGGCATGAGTGTGGTATAAATTTCTTTTAGAATTGCTTTAGGGTTTTGCGCAAATTCGAGAACATGAAACAAGACTGCTGCATCAATACTATCGGGTAGAAATGGCAGTTCATCTAGCTGACATTGGACTGCAGGTGAATCATTAGGGATAGTAGTGTCTGGGTTTACTATAATGTGATTGTGAATGTGCGATGTTGCCAATACTTTATCATTGTTAATCGGCCCACCTATTTGCATTATGTAATAACCAAATATTTGTGGCAAAATACCCGATAGGCCTACTAACTCAGATTGTAATAAAACTGCCCCGATTGGTTTTTTATACCATTCAGTTAGTGCCGCAATATTAGATGTTTCGCTCATGATATTTATAGCCAAATGCTTTATTTTTTCATCAACTAACGCGAAAAATATTATTTGAATGTAGATCAATTCCAACGTATATTTTTATCTTAATGACTCATTTGTTAAGTTATTTACCGATACAAGAAAATTAGCAATGAGCCAATATACTTCAAAAAAATGTCGAGACAATATTTTTATATACTAACGAGGAAGTTCAATGAAATCTATATCAAATTTAGATAAAAAACAATGGAAAGAGGCTATACGCCTAAGAAGCGATGATTGGGGTTGGATAATAATGAGTATCGGTATGGCGATTGGCGGAGGTATTGTTTTTTTGCCGGTGAAGATCGGCCTAGAGGGGCTATGGGTATTCTTATTCTCGTCAGCTATAGGTTACCCTGCTATGTATTTGTTTCAACGCCTTTTTATTAATACACTATCGGTATCCAAAGAGTGTACTGATTATCCAGGCATTATATCTGGTTATTTAGGCAGGAATTGGGGAATAGTACTTGGTGTGTTGTATTTTATCATGATGATTATTTGGATATTTGTATATTCAACCGCGGTAACCAACGATAGCGCTTCTTTTGCACAAACATTTAACTGGACTAAGACGCTCTTATCTAATAATCCTTTTTATGGTTTAGCACTTGTGATTTTTCTTGTGACAGTGGCATCATGTGGTGAAAAGCAGCTGTTTAGAATTGCAACGATCTTGGTACTAACCAAGTTACTTGTAATTATATTTCTCGGTATTTCGGTTATGCCGGCTTGGAGTTTAGGAAATATCACCGCTCTGCCACCAATAGGTGAGCTAATTAAAAAAACCATTGTCATGCTACCTTTCACCTTGACATCAATTCTTTTTATCCAGAGTCTTTCACCAATGGTAATTTCATATCGTTCTAAAGGTCAGCCCATTGAAATAGCGCATTATAGAGCGATGCGTGCAATGACTATAGCCTACATCATATTATTTATTACAGTATTCTTTTATGCTGTTTCATTTACGTTAGCCATGAGTCATGAAACGGCAATGAAAGCATATCGTGCAAACATTTCGGCATTAGCCATGGTTTCGTCACAAATAACCGGCCAAGGTACCCATAGTAATATTGTGATAGCCTTATCACTGCTTCTGGATATCTTTGCGGTGCTAACAGCCTTTTTAATTTGTTATCAGGGTTTTCGAGAGGCATGCCATGGAATCGTTTTAAATTTGTTGCGTCGCGTTAGAACTGAAAACAAAATTAACCCTAAATTTATCAACTATGGAGTTCTATTATTTACGATCTTGTTACCATGGGGTGCAATCGTTTTGAATCTACCAGTCTTATCATTTACTTCAATTTGTAGTCCTATTTTTGGGATAGTCGGATGCTTAATTCCAGCTTATTTAGTTTATAGAGTCCCCGAACTACATAAGTATAAGGGAATTGGACTAAAAATTATCATTGCTACTGGTATATTGTTAATCGTTTCTCCATTTTTGGCATTTTAAGCAATTTATAGCTTGTTTAAGTGTTCGAATGAAAGCCTGTGTCTTTTTTTGCGGAACTTTAATCCTCAATCTGTACCGGCTTTATTTTCCATATGTCATCGCAGTATTCTTGAATGGCGCGATCAGAAGAAAACTTACCCATGCGTGCGGTATTAAGAATTGACATTTTAGCCCAGCGTGTTTTGTCATTATAAGCCTTGCTTACCTGGTCTTGACATTCGATGTAAGATTCAAAATCAGCACACACCATAAATTCATCACGATGAAGCAAACTATCAGTTAACGGTTTAAATAGATTTGCATCGTTCGCGAAACAACCAGAGTTTATTAGTTCGATTGCCATACGCAGTTCACTATTAGCATTAATATAATCACGTGGATTATAGCCTTTGTTTTTTAGTTCTAAAACTTGGTCAGTATTTAAACCAAATAGGAAAAAGTTTTCTGCCCCGATTTCTTCACGCATTTCAACATTAGCACCATCCAGCGTACCAATGGTTAATGCACCGTTCATGGCAAATTTCATATTGCCAGTACCAGAAGCTTCTTTGCCAGCTGTAGAAATTTGTTCCGAAAGATCAGCCGCAGGGTAAACCCACCGTGCATTTTTAACATTATAATTTGGCAAAAACACAACTTTAAGACGGTCTTTTGTATATAAATCATTATTAATGACTGCACCTATTGCGGTAGCTAATTTGATCATTAGCTTTGCTTGGTAATAACCAGGAGCCGCTTTACCAGCGAAAATTATAGTACGTGGCGCTGTATCAATGTTTGGATTGTTACGTATGCGGTTATAGAGAGCAATGGCATGTAAGAGATTTAGATGTTGTCGTTTATATTCATGAATGCGTTTAGCTTGGATGTCAAATAATGAAGTAGGATCGACCATGATACCAGTCCGCTCAGCAATAAAAGTCGCAAGATCTTTTTTGTTGCTATATTTAATTTGTCCCCATTTTTCGATAAATGTTGAATCAGTTATAAACTTTTCTAGATTACGCAATTGGTCCAGATTTTTAATCCAACTATCACCAATGGCTGCATTAATTAAACTGGTAAGTCGTGGATTAATTAGCATGACAAAACGTCTTGGTGTAACACCATTGGTTTTATTATTGAACTTTTCTGGCCAAAGTTCATAGAAGTCTTTTAATACATCACGTTTGAGCAGTTCAGTATGCAATTTTGAAACACCATTGATAGAATTACTGCCGACACAAGCTAAATTAGCCATACGGACTTGACGTTCACCTGTTTCATCAATTAAAGACATACGCTTTATTCGCTCAGCATCATTGAGAAAAGCTTTGCAGGTGTTGTTTAAAAAGCGATTATTAATTTCAAAAATAATTTCAAGATGACGGGGTAGGGTGCTAGCAAAAAGAGGTAATGGCCATTTTTCTAACGCCTCGGGTAGAATTGTATGATTAGTATAGCAGAAGGTTTTTTGTGTGATTGTCCAGGCTTTATCCCAATCCATTTGATGTTCATCAATTAAAAGACGCATTAGTTCGGCAATACCAATTGATGGATGGGTGTCATTAAGCTGAATAGCATATTTTTCATTAAAGTTTTCTAAGAACTGTTGGCGTTGTTGATAGATACGAATCATGTCTTGCAGCGCGCTTGTTACGAAAAAGTATTGTTGTTCTAGACGTAGTTTTTTGCCGACCAATGGTTCGTCATTCGGATAAAGAACCTTAGTTATATTTTCAGAAGAAATTTTTTCTTGAACTGCACGATAGTAATCACCAACATTGAATGCACTAAAGTCGAATGACTCACAAGCTTCAGCTTTCCATAAACGGATAAAATTAGCAGTATTGGCTTGATAGCCAATAACCGGAATATCGTGAGCTATGCTTTTAACCACACGATTAGGAATCCAGCGAACGCGATAATGACCGTCTTTGTCAGTGTAATTTTCAGTATGGCCGCCAAATTTTACATCAAATGAGATTTCTGGGCGCGAGATTTCCCAAGGATTACCATAACGTAACCATTTATCAGTACGTTCTATTTGCCAACCATTACGGATTTCTTGGTTAAAAATGCCAAATTCATAACGGATGCCATAGCCGATTGCTGGAATGCCCAGGGTTGCAAGTGAATCCATATAACAAGCAGCTAGACGGCCTAAACCACCATTACCCAAACCAGGCTCGGATTCTTGTTCTAACAGTTCATCTAAGTTTAGCTCAAGCTCTTCCATGCTTTTTTTAACCTGAGTATAGATACCTAGATTGTTTAGGTTATTACCCAGTTGTGGTCCAAGCAAGAATTCGGCAGAAAGGTAACATATCGTGCGTGAGGCATTGGTAAAATATGTTTTTGCGGTTTTGGTCCAGCGATCCATCAAGCGATCACGTATTGTATAAGCAAGAGCCATGTAGTAGTCGTTGGATGAAGCTACAGGAGCAAAACGACCTTGGATGTATGCTAGGTTATCATTGAAATCTTGTTTAATGGAGGTTACTTGGTTGCCAGTACGTACTGGCTCTTCGTTGCTTTTATTTTTTCTAAACATATATTGATTGTCCTTAATATTGGTAGGCGCTGGTTAAAGTTGGTTCAAATTCAAAGATAGCTAGAATTATAGTCCCCTAGCTAAAGCTTCGTCAATTTTAAAACGCCAAACGCTGGATGTTCGTACGGATGGGATTTTTTCAACGCTTCTATTATTTTTTTGATTTTGGAAGATGGACAGATAGTTTCCACTTTGTATTCGCTCAGTTTGATGGTTTTGCCAAGTTTACCTATATAGGGTCCAACCGCATATCGGGGCCAAAACGGCAATAGAAAAATCAACGCGTTGATTTTTAATAAAATAATTTACGCACTTTTTCAAAAAAATAAATATTTCGCAAAAACACCATTTAAAAAAAGAAATTTAATTTCAATATATTACACATGCTACGAAAATTTTGGCCCCGATATGCGGTTGGACCCAAAAGTGTAGATATGCATTTTACAGCATAATTTATGAGCAATAATAGGTATGATTTTTGTGTAATGGGTGGATAGTTTTTTCTAAAATAAGATTTTATTAGAAATTTAAAGCTGGGCGAGAATCGCTGATATTTTATCCGATAGCTTTCCCTAGGGTCTGATAAATTGCTTACCCATTTAGAAATTCCTTTTATCAGCGCAGTAAAGTCAAGAGACTTTTTTGTATGCATTTCGCTTCTCACATAAAAACTATGATAGGTCGGTATCATAACAGAAATTGTGAAATAATGGGTATTTTGTATATAATTTGACCGGGTTTTGCGCGAAAAAGATTTTACTTATCGGCTAGAACCCTTAGTAATATGGGGTATAAAAGCTGAGCGAGAATCGCTGAAATTATATAGACGTGAACTCGACAAGTTCAGACAAGAAACATTGAAGCAATTAAAAAGAGAGCTGAGCAAAGATGAATACGATCAAATAATCGGCGTAACTAGAATATTACGAAACGCAAATGAGTGCATGACTGATGATGAAAAAAGAATTGTAAAATTAACATTTTCATATTCCCCAGAATTAATGGAAGCATACTCATTAGCAATTAAGCTGACGCAAATTTTCAATACACATTTAACAAAAAAAGAAGCGCTAGTAAAACTTGATGATTGGATCCAGCAGGTTAACGACAGCAAACTAACTTGTTTTAAAAAATTTATTGGATCACTGAAAAAATGGAAAAACGAAATTGCTAACTATTTTGTTAATAGACAAACTAGTGCATTTGTTGAAGGACTGAATAATAAAATAAAAGTTTTAAAGCGTCGATGTTATGGGATTTATGATCTAAAACACCTCTTTCAAAGACCGTTTTTGGATCTATCGGGATATACGAGTTATATGCTATAAAAATAGGAGTCTAGGCTTCTACGGGAAGTACGGGAGAGCCGAAATTGTTTGCTAGAAAAAAACTCGCAATGAGTTAAACGATTAATAGTTCGATTTTTGATGAGGAAATGCGCATATTTTTTGACATTAATTATCCTCTATGATAAAATGTTCGTAAAATTGTTGTACGCTACGAATTCACGTATTGAACAGCCACGGAACTTAGGTATAATTAGGATATAGGTAAGGTTTCACTCTTACAAAATTTTTACTGCGCAATTTCAAAAATGATTAAAACCATACTGTTGCTAAACAATATGGCTTAACTGAGCAGGAGGAAAATATGAGTAGGCCTATAAGTTTTAATCCCACCCAAGTGGTTTTAGTTATTACTCCAAAAGTACTCATGTTTCTTAACAAAGCCAATACCGCATCTTTAAAAATTTACTTTAGTAAGTTTTTAAAGATGCGGTGTTTCGCTACTTTTAAAATTGCAGTAAGTAGCTACTGCTGCCTAGTGTTAGCAAACACTAGTGTTTTTTAATGCTGTAAATCGGAGAGGCAAATGTGATTAACCAGTGATAACCATCTAGACAATCTTTTGCTAATAAAAACCAGCAAATGAATCGATTATTGATAGTTATCATTAAAATTATAAATATCGGAGGATATATGAACACCTTAAATGACCTTGATTTTTCTAAACTTTTAATAGAGCTGGTAGAGTTGGATTATAATGCGGTAGAAGCCTATTCACTTGCGGTTGATAAAATTGAAAATGAAGATTATAAGGCTCCATTACAGAAATTCCAACAAGATCATGAACGACATATAAAAGAAATAAATGAGATCCTAGTAAACCATAACCAAGAGAGCATTAAAAAGCCCACCACAAAACAATGGCTACTAAAAGGTAAAGTGCTCTTGGCTGATATAACGGGCGATGATAAGAATATTTTGAAGGCAATGGACAGCATTGAAGAAGAGAGCAATAAAGCTTACGAGGAAGCCAATCAGCACAAAGATATATGGAACGATATTACAACAATCTTAAAACAGGGATTGGAAGATGAAAGAAAACATAAAAAATGGATTGAATCCACACTAACAAGTAAAGATTCTTAACAGATAGTTTTTCCGAGAAGAATAATGCTTTTTTATATTACTCCATTGAATGGAGAGGTCATAAAAATAAAACATTAACAGAAGGAGAATATTATGAACAAAAAATACACTTATTTGTTAGGCGCTTCATTATTAGCACTATCCATAACGGGTATAGCGAATAATCAACCCGCAACAAATAATCATAAAAAAAATCTTGTTTCTTATGCCCAAAATAAATCTAATAATTCAACTGATAATAAAGCCATAAACGACGCTTCGATTGTTTCGCAAATTAAAGATAAAATTAACAAAGACTCTTTGTTAAGAAATATCCCCTTAGAAATATCGTCAGAATATGGTAATGTAATTATTTCAGGTTTAGTTGATACCAAACTTCAAGCTGAAAAAATAGTAGTTATTGCTCAATCTAACAAATGGACGAAAAACATTGATACAGAAAATTTAAAAATAAAAAATAGCAAGCAACCTTTAACTGATAGTTATATCACTGCTAAAGTTAAAGGCGCGTTACTAAGAGACATGCCTTTAAATATTAAAATTCCAAAAAATATCCACATAGAAACTAAAAATAAAATTGTATACCTATCTGGATATGCTAGTTCGCAAGCAGAAGTTGATGAAATTATTAATACGGTCAAATCCATTAGCGATATTAGTAATATAGAAAATAACATACAGATAAAAAAATAATAAATTACTACGGGTTTACACCCGAAGTATTTGGGAGCGTCATAAAAAGGTTGATTGAATAGCGACAATAGTCTTTTTTAATTGTCGATATAGTGCCCTATTAATCATAAACTGTGAGGGAAAAATGAAAAACTTAAATAACTTTGAAATTAGTCTCGTGGCCGGTGGAAATACATCTTATTATCTGGATTGTTATTTAAATGAGGAACATACTGGCGCAAAGCTAACTTTATCGCCTGTAGTAGTGGAGAAGAATTACACTAACTCTTATTTAACTGATTCTAAGAGTGTGAAAAGTATAATGAGTTTCCTTGGTTTTGCCATTCGGGATTATTATGAACACGTAGGCACGTATCCTAAAGAGCGTCATCCCGAGTCCCCATATTTTTGTAATGTTATTGAATATACAGCACCGAATACAAAAGAGCTTTAAATGCCTTAACGCAAGAATGAGAAACTGTTTGAGCTAAAGAAGAGAAATGTAGTATCCATACAAAAATATTGCGGTGTCTATCAACTATAAAATGCACCATCAAGTAAATCCTAGTGGTTTATAGGATAGTGAAGTTTTTACGAGAATGCTCTCTAGGCGCTCGTCCAAATTGTCCCTTAGCAATAAAAGAAATATGTATGAATAAAAAAATGAGGTATTGTTTTTTATTGGTTATCTTTCTTGGTGTGCTTGTACAGGATATTTTTGCTAAAGGAATATACGTAAAAACAACAGAAATAGAAAATGTTGACAAAAAGAACGATACAAACTTAGGTAAGCAAAAAAAGAAGGGTTTTAATCAGTTAGTTGAAAAAAATTTTAGTTATGAAGTAAACGATGCTTACCAGCCGTATATACAGCTTAGTGTAAACAAGCTTTACAACGACAAGCTAGATAAAGCAAGCTTTGGTACTAGTGTTGGCCTTTTTATTCCTGTTTGGCAATCGCCACCTTCTTATTTAGTTTTTATATATCCAAGGTTTTTTAAACATCCTGGTGAGGCGCGAGAGGGAAACGTCCACCTAGGTTACCGCTACTTATCTTCTAATAATGAGAATTTATATGGAATCTATGGGTCATATGATTGGAATCAAGGGCGGTTAGGCAACAATTTTAATCAATTAACTTTTGGTGTAGAAACTTGGTGTAAGAAAGTATTCATAGGAGGCAGATATTACCAGCCTATTGGTAAAACTGAGAGGTTGATTGATATAGCAAATGGTACATATGCTTATGAGGGAGGATATATTTGGGCCAAGGGCGGCTACACCAGGAATGAAATAGCATTACCTGGAGGAGATATTGAGTTAGGATATGAGGTTACCAAAGGGTTTATTGGTTATATTGGTGGATATTATTTTGATAAGCAACATGCAAAAACAATTTATGGTCCACAAGTCAGGCTGGTTTATAATTGGGAATTTACCAGGAACAAAAGAATCTTAGGGGTTTTTGATAAATTAAGTTTAGAAGCGGGGCTGCGGAGAGACGAACCTCGAGGTACGAATTTATATTTACGCGTAAATCTTATGATAGGATTGACACCAGAGAAACGAACTCCAGAAGGCGTTGCTCGCCATATGGTTGATTTAATTCAAAGAGATGCTGTTGTATTACAAGTAGTGAAGAGAGAGCAGGCTCCATTTATATTGGCAAAAATACAATCCACAACCCCCTTAAGTCCTTTAAGCGGTAGACCGGGCGTTACAGAAGCACAAGATTCCAGAGTTGGTGGAGTTACATCTCAAATTGGAAGACAGGATGTTACAGCAGCGCAAGATTCCAGAGTCGGCGGAGTTACATCTCAAATTGGAAGACCAGATGTTACAGCAGCGCAGGATTTTAGAGTCGTAGAAGCCCCAGCTCCTTCAAGCGATAGAGCGGGCGTTACACCAGCACAAGATTCTAGAGCCGACAGAGATACATCTCAAATTGGAAAACCAGGTATTACAGCAGCGCAAGATTTTAGAGTCATAGAACCTCTAGCT